>ERZ832317.2028-NODE-2028-length-24380-cov-45.257061_pt1 | contig 24380 bp, 20 predicted proteins | sample MGYA00519695_ERZ832317 | MGnify/ENA primary metagenome ERZ832317 (study PRJEB31850, sample SAMEA3708726) | human gut metagenome | biome: human gut; feature: human-associated habitat; material: faeces | place: China | collected 2014 ...
TTCTTCGGCGACATGTGCGGCGAAGAAAATACTTCTCGGCCTGCAAACGTGCGAGTTGTCCGCCTCCGGCGGACAGCGAGTGCGCTGCAGTCAGGCCGCAAACCCCTTTGTCAAAAAAGTAGTACTTTTTTGACAGTCTCAGAAAAGCCCCTCCGCTTTCGCGGAGGGGCTTTGCCGTCTTGATATGGCTTCAGGCGCGGCGCAGCGTGTGCATGACCTTTTTCATGAGGCCGGAGCCGAGCTTATTGTCAAAATAATCGAGCCACGCGCGCACGGAGTCGATGGTCTCGGGCTCGCCGAGCCAGTGGCGCAGGATCACGTCGCGCTCGGTGCCGCGCAGGAGCTTGGCGACCGACACGGCGATGGCATACGCATCGTCGAGCTTGCCGAGCAGCGGCACGGAATCCGGCACGAGATCCAGCGGCGAGAGCACATACAGCAGCGCCAGACCGAGGTCGAGCTTGCGGCTCGACGGCACGTCGGGGTCGAGCATGAGCTTGCAGATGAGATAGGCAAAGTCCGGCACCGTCGTGAGCAGATCGGCGGCTTTGCTGCCGAGCTGTGCGGCCACGAAGCTGTTGGCCTGATAGCGGGCGCGCTTATAGAAACGGTCGAATGCGTTGTCATCCGGGTAGTAGATGTTCTCTTTGGTCATGATCCAGCCTCCTGACGGGAGATGATTTCTCCTTATTATAGCGAAAAACCGGCCGCGCTTCAACCGCTTTTGTGAAGTTTTTCGGAATGGATTGCCAAACGCGGCGAACCGGCGTATAATGCAGAGGCATTTTCAGAAAACGGAGGCACCGCTATGATCCGCTTTTTCAACGGCCGCACGCTCACGATGGCGCACGGCGTGACCGTCACGACCGACGAGGTCTGGACCGACGGGGACAAGATCGCCTACGTCGGCCCGACGCCGGAGACGCTGCCCGCGTTCGAGCGGGAGATCGATCTCGGCGGCGACCTGGTCATGCCCGGCTTCAAAAACGCGCACGCGCATGCCGGGATGAGCTTTGTGCGCTCGTATGCCGACGATGTGCCGCTGCAGCCGTGGCTGTTCGAGCAGATCTTCCCGCTGGAGGCCAAGCTCACGCCCGAGGCGGTGTATGCGTTCACGAAGCTGTCGATCCTCGAATATCTCACGAGCGGCATCACCGCCGGCTTTGACATGTACTATTTCCGCGAGGCCATCGCGCAGGCGGGCATCGACTGCGGCTTTCGCACGGTGCTGTGCGGGGGCGGGGGCAGCGCGCAGCAGCTCGAGGCGGAGTACCGCAAGTTCAACGCCCTGCATCCGCTGATTTCCTATCAGCTCGGCCTGCACTCGGAGTATACCTCCAGCCTTGCCGAGATGACCGAGGCAGGCGAGCTTGCGCGCACGCTGCGCGCGCCGGTGTTCGCGCACAACGCCGAGACCGCGCGCGAGGTGGCCGAGTGCCGCGAGCGCTGGGGCAAGACGCCGACGGAGCTGTTCGAGAGCCTCGGCCACTTCGATTTCGGCGGCGGCGGCTTCCACTGCGTGCACATGACGGAGCGCGATCTGGACATTTTCCGCGCGCGCGGGCTCTGGGTCATCACCAACCCCGGCTCGAACGCCAAGCTTGCCAGCGGCATCGCCCCGCTGCGGCAGATGCGGGAGCTTGGCATCCGCATGGCCATCGGCACGGACGGCCCGTCGAGCAACAACGCGCTCGACTTCTTCCGCGAGATGTATCTGGCCGCCGTGCTGCAGAAGCTGCGCTGCGGCGACGCGGCCGCCCTCCCGGCGGACGATGTGCTGCACATGGCGACGGTCGGCGGCGCACAGGCCATGGGTCTGAGCGACTGCGACGTGCTTGCCCCCGGCAAGCAGGCCGACCTCATCGTCATCGACCTGCAGCGGCCGAATATGCAGCCGGTGCACAACGCCGCGCGCAACCTCGTCTACAGCGGCTCGAAGGAGAACGTGCGCCTGACGATGATCGCCGGGCGGGTGCTGTATGAAAACGGCGCGTTTTTCATCGGCGAGCCGGTGCAGGACATTTACCGCGCCGTCGAGACGAACTTCGCCGCGATGCGCGCGGCGCTCTGATCGCTTTTCCTGCGGGCTGCGGGGCGGCGCAAGCTGCCTGAGGTGATATGCCCGAAACCATAAAAAAGTCCCGAAAACGTGACGTTTTCGGGACTTTTTTGCAGCCCTGCGGGGGCTTTATGCCTTCGTTTCGAGCACTTTCACGCCGTGCATGATGATCTCGCCGGCGAGCACGGCCATCTCCTCGGCCGTCTGCTTCATGCCGCCGTCGATCCATGTGAGCGCGAGCGACATATTGCCCGACACGATGAACGAGCAGAAGTAGTCGAGCATCGCGGGGTCGTTCGGATAGTAGTAGGCGAGAAAATCATACAGAAATTCGTCGCGCAGGATGTGGCAGATGCGGTCGGTGAAGGCGATGTCGCCGTTTTTGCCGAGCAGCACGTGGCAGAGGTCGGCGTTCTGCTCGATGTACTGGTACAGCTCCATCAGATACGGATAGGTCTTGCCCTCGGAGTCCTTCGCATTGTGCCGGCGGCACACGACGACCAGCCCGTCGGCCAGCTCATCCTCGAGACTGGACAGCAGGTCGTACACATCCTTATAGTGAATATAGAAGGTGCCGCGGTTGATGTCTGCGATCGCTGCCAGCTCACGCACGGAGATATCCTTGACGCTCTTTTCCGCCATGAGTTTCATCAGTGCAAGCCGAAGCTGGCGTTTGGTCTTCCGTACTCTGCGGTCTACAACTTTTTCTTCCATTCGCCGATTCCTCCTATCGGTTGAATTTGTATGCTTTGCATACATGATACCACCAAAACGAACAATAATCAACAATTTGTTGCATTTTCATGGCGATTTTTTTCAACTTTTTTGGGAAACTTTTGCGTGATAGCAGGTCTCACGCCGCATATCCACGCCGTTGTTTTCAAAAATGCGGCTGCAGCGGCAGCTGCGCAAAACGCGGTGGAAAATCGGCGCGCGGTGTGCTATGATGAAGGCAAATCCGAAAAAGGAGTCAAAGACCATGTTTGAAAACGGAACGTTCGCGGTGCTCGGCCCGGACGGAAAGCAGGTGCAGTGCGACGTGCTGTTCACCTATGACTGCGAGGACAACGGCCGCTCGTACGTCGTGTTCACGACCGGCGAGGGCGCGCAGCAGCAGCTGTTCGCCAACCGCTATGCCGCGCGCGAGGACGGGCAGCCCGCGCTCTTCCCGCTCGAAAACGAGCAGGAATATCAGATCATCAGGCACTGCTTTGAGGAGCTCAAGGCAAAGCTCGCCGAGCAGGCCGCCGCACAGGAGGGTGAAGCCAAAGCATGACCGATCCTTTCCAGCCGCTGACGGTGCGGGACATTCCGCGCCTGACACGTTATTTTTCCGCGCGCGGCACGCGCCTGTGCAATGACTCGGCGGGCGCCGCCGTGCTCTGGCAGCCGTATTTTCAGGACGCGGCGCTGGAGCTTGACGGCACGCTCGTGCTGCGCGAGCAGTTTCCCGGTCTCGGCACGGTGTTTTCCACACCGATCGGCGAGAATGTGGGAAACGCATACGATTTTCTCGCAGAATATTGCCGTGAAGTGGGGCAGCCGCTGCAATTTTTCCCCGCTACGGACGCCGATGTGGAAAACCTGCGTGCGCGCTTCGGCGTCGTGGAGGTCACGCCGGTGCGCGCGTGGTTCGACTATCTCTACGACGCGCAGGACATGGTGAGCTTCCGCGGCCGCCGCTTCAACGGGCAGCGCAACCACATCCACCGCTTCCAGCGCCTGTACCCGGACTGGGCGTTCGAGCGCGTCACGGCGCAGAACCTGCCGGAGGTGTGCGCGTTTTTTGACGACTTCACCCACCGCTATCACAAGGACAGCGACAGCGCGCAGGCGGAGGAGGGGTGCGTGCGGGCATTTCTGCGCGACTTTGCCGCCTATGCCCCGCTCGCGGGGCTGCTGCGCGTCAACGGGCGCGTGGTCGGCTTTTCCGCCGGGGAGATCGTGGGCGACACGCTCATCATCCACATCGAGAAGGCGGACATCGCCTATGAGGGCGTCTATCAGGTGCTCGTGAACGAATACGCCAAGTGCTTCGTCACGCCCGGCGTGCGCTACATCAACCGCGAGGAGGATGCGGGCGACGAGGGGCTGCGGCGCTCCAAGGAGTCGTACCACCCGGTGCGTCTGCTCGAAAAATATCTGGTTCAGATCCCGGCACAGCCGGAGAAAGGGGACAAAAGTATGCAGGAGGTCTATGAATTTCTCAAAAAGTGCGGCACGTATTACCTCGCCACCGTTGACGGGGATCAGCCGCGCGTGCGCCCGTTCGGCACGGTGAACCTGTTTGAGGGCAACCTCTACATCCAGACCGGCAAGGTCAAGGCCGTCTCCCGTGAGATGACGGCAAACCCCAAGGTGGAGCTGTGCGCCTTCGACGGCGAGACGTGGCTGCGCGTGAGCGCGAAGGCCGTCGAGGACGACCGCGTGCAGGCGCGGCAGGATCTGCTCGACCACTATCCCGAGCTGCAGAGCCTCTACACCGCCGACGACGGCAACACGCAGGTGTTCGCGCTCACGGAGGCGACCGCGACGTTCAGCAGCTTCCAGGCCGCGCCGCGCGTGGTGCGCTGGTAAAAAGCGAAAAAAGAAACCGCCCGTGATCCGCAAACGGATCGCAGGCGGTTTTCTGTTTGCAAAAGGGCAGGGTCGACTCAATGGCCCAGGCTCTGGACGAAGTTGACCGGCCACTGGCAGAAGTCCTTGACCAGATAGAGCTTGTCGCGGATGGCGAACTCGGTGTTCTCGTCGCAGAGCGCGTCGATCTTGTTCTTGATGGCCTTGACGTTCACCTCAAGCAGGCTGCTGGCGCTCGACAGGATCTTGCCGCCGTCGATCTCCTTGATGGAAGTCCAGAGTCCGGAAGCGTACTCCTTCAGGCCGATGCTCTTAATGGTACGAATGCACATATACCTTTTCCTCCCTTAAAATACTGGTGTTCCCGACCATGCAACCCGCGGCCGAAAACCAAGATTGCTCTTATCAACAGTGTTTTCATTCTAGCACAAAGCCGTAAGATTGTCAAAGAGGAATACAGAGAAATGTGCATTTCCCCATATTTTGTGGTCAATATGCACAACATGGGCAAGAATTAGCGGGAAATTTGCCCAAGCGCGGTGCGCTGCGCGTGCGCGCGGGCTTACGCCTCGGCGACGACCTCGCACTCGACGAGCACGTCCTTGGGCAGACGCGCGACCTCGACGCAGCTTCTGGCCGGGAAGGGCTCGGTGAAATAGCCGGCGTAGATGGCGTTGACGGTGGCGAAATCGTCCATGTTCTTGATGAACACCGTCGTCTTGACGGCCTTGGACATGTCGCTGCCGGCCGCCTGCAGCACGGCGGTCAGGTTGCGGAAGACCTGATGCGCCTGCGCCTCGATGCCGTCGGCGATGACGCCGGTGGCGGGGTCGATGCCGATCTGGCCGGACGTGAACACAAAGCCGCCGGAGACCTGCGCCTGCGCGTAGGGGCCGAGGGCTGCGGGAGCGTTTTTGGTAGCAACTGTTTTCATGATGATGACCTCCTGTCAGTCGATTTTTACGTGATAACCGGATTGGATGAGCTGGCCGCGCACGCGGTCGCCGTGCGCCTTGTCGCCGACCTCGCACGAGACGTGCACGTCGATCTCGTTGGGGTTGAGTCCGGCGGTGAGCCGGTCATGCTCCACGGAGAGGATGTTTGCGCCGAGGGCGGCAATGTCGTTGAGCAGCTTGCCGAGGCTGCCGGGGCGGTCGAGCAGCGTGACCGTAAAGCGCAGGCGGCGGCTGCGCGCCACCAGACCCTGCTCGATGATGCACTGGATGAAGCTCACGTCGATGTTGCCGCCGGAGAGCAGGCACACGACGTTTTTGCCCTTGACGTCGACCTTGCCCTTGAGCACGGCGGCCACGGGCGTAGCGCCGGCGGGCTCGACGATCTGCTTGCAGCGCTCCATGAGCAGCAGCACGGCCTCGGAGATGTCGCGGTCGCTGACGGTGACGACGTCGTCGGCATATCGCTCGATGAGCGGCACGGTGAGGTCGCCGGGTACTTTGACGGCGATGCCGTCGGCGATGGTGGCGGCGGAGTCGGTCTGCACATAGCCGTGCGTGCGGAACGACTGCGCGATCGCGTCCGCACCCTCGGCCTGCACGCCGATGACCTGCACGCGGGGGTTGATCTGCTTGATGCACGCGGCCACACCGGCGAGCAGTCCGCCGCCGCCGGCCGGCACGATGACGACATCCGCCGTGGGCAGGTCGCCGAGGATCTCCAGACCGAGCGTGCCCTGACCCGCGATGACCTCGGGGTCGTTGTACGGGTGCAGGAACGTGGCGTGCTCCTGCTCGCAGATCTCACACGCCTTGGCATAGGCATCGTCATAGCAGTCGCCCGCGAGCACGACGGTCGCGCCGTAGCCCTCGGTGGCCTTCGCCTTGGCGATGGGCGCGGTCTTGGGCATGACGATCGTGGCCGGGATGCCGAAGCGGTGTGCGGCGTAGGCCACGCCCTGCGCGTGGTTTCCGGCAGACGAGGCGACGACCGCACCGGTCTCGCCGCGCTCGACAAGGGCGGCGATCTTGTTGCTCGCGCCGCGGATCTTGAACGAGCCGGTCTTCTGGCTGTTTTCGTACTTGAGATAGATATTGCCGCCCGTCATGGCCGAGAACGTGGCCGACAGGTCGAGCTCCGTGTGGTGCAGCACGCCCTTGAGCCGCTGCTGCGCGCGTTCGAAGTCCTGCAAAGTGATGTCCACAGTATACACCCCCGTGAGAAATTCCGTTTGGGTTTTTCTGACCTTACTATACTGCGTCAAACCCGGAAAAACAAGCGCTGCGGCGCAAAATGTCCGCGCGGCGGAAACTTTTTTGCGGCTTTGTTTTTGCCGGAAAAACATTCGCGCGTGACATGCGCACGGCACGCAGCGGACGCGCGCGCAGGCGGCATTTTACACAGATCAGAAAAGCGCTTTGCATACCTTACATATATCTTAAAATGTGAGGTTTTTCCTTGCGGACGTTTTTTCCGCGGCGTATAATGAGCTAAAATTGGGCAATACCCGCCCATGGGAGGGACTACCATGCTTGACATTCAGCATCTGACCAAGACCTACGGCGAGAAAAAGGCCGTCGACGATCTGAGCCTGCGCATCGCGCCGGGCGAGATCTACGGCTTCATCGGGCACAACGGCGCCGGCAAGACGACGACGCTCAAGGCCGCCGTCGGCATCCTGCAGTTTGACGCGGGCGACATTTTCATCGGCGGCAGGTCCATCCGCACCGACCCCCTCGGCTGCAAGCGGCAGCTGGCCTACATCCCCGATAACCCCGATCTGTACGATTTCATGAGCGGCATCCAGTACCTGAACTTCATCGCCGACATTTTCGGCATCCCGGCGGCGGAGCGCTGGGCGCGCATTGAGCCGCTGGCCGATGCGTTCGAGCTCACGGGCGATCTCGGTCAGCCCGTCAGCGCGTACTCGCACGGCATGAAGCAGAAGCTCGCCATCATCGCCGCGTGGATCCACGATCCGAAGCTCATCCTCATGGACGAGCCCTTCGTCGGGCTCGACCCGAAGGCGGCGCACCTGCTCAAGGGCATGATGCGCGCGGTGTGCGACGGCGGCGGCGCGATCTTCTTCTCGACGCACGTGCTCGAGGTGGCCGAAAAGCTCTGCGACAAGGTGGCCATCATTCGCGGCGGGCGGCTCATCCGCTCCGGCACGATGGAGGAGGTCAAGGGTGACGACAGCCTCGAGGACGTGTTTCTCGAGCTGGAGGATGCGTCATGCTGAAAACGCTTCTGAAAAAACAGATGGCGGAGATCTTCCGCAACTATTTCTACGACCCGAAAAAGAACAAAATGCGCTCCAGGGGCGCGACGATCGCCTACATCGCGCTGTATGTACTGCTGATGGCGGGTGTGCTCGGCGGGATGTTCGCGCTGCTGGCCGTCGGCATCTGCGCGCCGATGGCGGCGGCGGGCGTGGGCTGGCTGTACTATCTCGTCATGGGGCTGATCGCGGTGCTGCTCGGCGCGTTCGGGAGCGTGTTCAGCACGTATTCGAGCCTGTACCTGTCCAAGGACAACGACCTGCTGCTGTCGATGCCGATCCCGGTGCGGTATGTGATGGCCTCGCGCCTGCTGGGCGTGTATCTGCTGGGGCTGATGTACAGCGGCGTCGCCACCGTGCCGGCCGTGATCGTGTACTGGATCGTGGCGCCGGTCACGGCGGGGACGGTCGTCGGCGGCGTGCTGACGGTGCTGCTCGTGTCGGTGATCGTGATGGTGCTCTCGTGTCTGCTCGGCTGGGTGGTCGCGCGCATCAGCCTGAAGCTGAAGAACAAAAGCTTTGTCACCGTGATTTTGTCGCTGGCGTTTCTGGCGGCGTACTACTTCGTGTATTACAAGGCGCAGGGGCTCATCACGCTGCTGGCGGAAAACGCCGCCGTGTACGGTGCGAAGATCCGCGGCTCTGCCTACCTGCTGTACTTGTTCGGCAGCGTGGGCGCGGGCGACTGGCTGGCGATGCTTATCGTGACGCTCTCGCAGGCGGCGCTGCTGGCGCTGACGCTGTGGGTCATCGCGCGCAGCTTCCTGAAGATCGCCACGGCGACCGGCAGCGTGAAGAAGGTGCGCTTCGAGCACAAGGCCGTGCGCGCGCAGAGCGTGCAGCGTGCGCTGCGCCGGAAGGAACTGCGCCGCTTCGCCGCGAGCCCGAACTATATGCTCAACTGCGGCCTCGGCATCGTGATGCTGCCGGTCGCGGGCATCGCGCTGCTGATCAAGGGGCGCGCGCTCGCGCAGCTGCTCGACGAGGCGTTCGGCGCGGGGGCGGACATCGTGCCGGTGCTGCTGTGTGCGGCGGTGTGCCTGCTCGCGTCGATGAACGACATGGCGGCGCCGTCGGTGTCGCTCGAGGGCAGGCAGCTGTGGCTGGCGCAGTCGCTGCCGGTCACGCCGTGGCAGGTGCTGCGCGCAAAGCTCGACATGCAGCTGCTGCTGACCGGCGTGCCGGTGCTGTTTTGCGCGCTGTGCGCGGTGATCGTGCTGCCGGGCGGTGCGGCGGAGATGGCGCTGGCCGTCATCGCGGCGCTGCTGTACACGCTGCTGAGCGCGCTGGCGGCACTCGCGCTCGGGCTCAAGATGCCGAACCTGACGTGGACCAACGAGATCACGCCCATCAAGCAGGGCGGCAGCGTGATGCTCGCGCTCTTTGCCAACTGGTTTTATGCCATCGCGCTCGGCGGGCTGTACTTTCTGTGCGGCAGGGCGCTCGGCGCGGCGGCGTATCTGGCCATTTTCGCCGCCGTCACGGCGGTGGTCTGCGCGCTGCTGCTGCGCTGGCTCAAGCGGCGCGGCACGCGCATCTTCGCTGCGCTGTGAGTGAAAAACAGGAAACCGCCTCTGTCCGGTTGGACAGAGGCGGTTTTTTGCTGTGTGTTTCGGTTACAGCACGAGCGAGGGCGCAGCGTACACGCGGGCCTTGAGCTCGCTGTTGAGCATGTACAGGCCCTTGGCGTCTGAGCCGAAGAGCTCCATCTTCGTGATGAGGTCGGAGGCGTTTTTCTCCTCCTCGCCCTGCTCCTTGACGAACCAGTCGAGCAGCTGCATGGTGCGGAAATCACGGTCGTCATACGCGGCGGCATAGATGCCGTTGATGAGCGAGGTGACGTACTGCTCGTGCTCGAGCGCCTTCTTCAGCGGGGTCATGTGGTCGCCGCGCGTCCAGTCGGGCGCGTCGATCGCGCCGAAGCTGACGGCGACGCCGTTGTTGAGCAGGTACTGGAAAAACAGCAGCGCATGGTCGCGCTCCTCCTGCGCCTGCACGCGGTACCAGTTTTCAAAGCCGTCGAGACCGGCGGCTGCGTAGTAGTTGGCAAAGTCCAGATAGAGATAGGCGGAGTAAAACTCCTTATTGATCTGCTCGTTGATGAGCTGGGCAACGGCTGCGTTCATGGGGGATACCTCCTGAATAAAAATAAGAATGATTCCTGATTTCTATCATACGGATTTTTTCCGCTTTGTCAAGCCCCAGGGAAAAATTTTGTGGCGCGGCGGCGCATTTCCTGTTAAGATGGCGGCAGAGCAAACAAGAAAACGGAGGAACTCCCATGGATTACAACGAAGTTTTGCAGCGCGCGCGCGAGCGCATCGGCCCGAAATGCAAGGTCTGCCCGGAGTGCAACGGTCTCGGCTGCGGCAACACGATGCCGGGTCCCGGCTCGAAAGCGCCCGGCAACGGCGCGAACGACAACTGGCGCGCGTGGCGGCGCTGGAGTCTGAACATGGACACGATCGCGCCGAACACGCCCGTGGACACGTCGCTCGCGCTCTTCGGGCGGACGTTTTCCCTGCCCGTGATCGCAGCGCCCATCGGCTCGCTGCGCGCGCAGTTCAACCCCGGCGACGACATCCGCGACTACAACGCCTGCGCAGCGGCGGCCGCCGCGCAGACCGGCATCGCCGCGAGCTTCGGCGACGGGCTGGATGCGCGCGTATTTCCGCACGGGTGCGCGCTGTCGAAGCAGTACGGCGGCATCGTGCTGCCGGTCATCAACCCGCTGTCGATGGACACGATCCGCGCGAATCTCGACCTCGCCAACGCAGCCGGCCCCTTCGCCGTGAGCGTGGTCATCGACTCGGCCGGGCTGCCGCATCTCAAGGCTGCGAGCCCGGACGCCGGCAGCAAGACGGTGGCGGAGCTGCGCGAGCTGTGCGACTATGCGCAGATGCCCATGATCCTCAAGGGCATCATGACGGTGCGCGGCGCGGAGAAGGCCGTGGAGGCCGGTGCGGCGGCGATCGTGGTGTCGAACCACGGCGGGCGCGTGCTGCCCGGCGCGGCGGCGACGGCGGACGTGCTGCCCGAGATCGCGGACGCGGTGGGCGGCCGCGTGAAGATCCTCGTCGACGGCGGCATCCGCTCGGGCACGGACATTTTCCGCGCGCTCGCGCTCGGCGCGGACGCGGTCATGATCTGCCGGCCGTTTCTCATCAGCTATTACGGCGGCGGCACGGAGGGCATCGTGGCCTACGTGGAAAAGCTGCGCGCGGAGCTGACGGACGCGATGTATATGTGCGGCGCGCGCAGTCTCGGCGATATCACGCGCGACATGGTGCGCGCGGTGTGCTGACCGGCGCGGTGCAAAAAGTCTCGCAGAGTTTTGCCGCCGGTGCGGCGAAAAAAATATTAGCCGTGCCCTGTTTTCTACACGAAAACAGGGCACGGCCTTTTTCTGCGCCGGAGGGCGCGGCTTATTGATCGAACCAGTCAAAGATGTCCAGCCGGCGCCAGAAGCTCTCCTTCGGGGTAAGCACGGCCGCATAGTCGATGGTGCGGAACTTCGGCTGCCACTGCACGTCGGCCTCGCCGACCCAGCCGGTGACCAGGCTGCCGAGCTGCTGCTGCGCGACGAGCTGGCGCAGCGTCTGGCTCGTGCCGTTGCTGCTCATGACCAGATCATCGCCCTGCGTCGGCATGCGCAGGATGATGTGATAGCCGAACTTGCTCTCGACCACGCCGGAGACCTCATACGGCTCGAGCTCCTTGCAGGCGTCCTCAAACTCCGTGACCATGCTGCCGGAGGTGAAGCAGTAGCCGTGCGGGTAGCTGTTTTCGCCGGTGTCCTCGTTGTACTCGGCCATGAGCTCATCAAAGAGCTCTGCGCGCTGCTGCGGATCGGTGACGGCCTTGAGCTGCGCGGCGATCTTGTCGGCTTTTTGCTTTTTGGCGGCCTTCTCATCGTCCGCGATGGCTTTGCCGCTGTCGTCGATCGTCTTGAGCAGGATGTGCTTTGCCGTCGTGTAGCTGTTGGCCTCGGCAAACTCCTGCACGTCCTCATCGGTGATGGACGCACCGTCCGCGCCGAAGAGCTTTTCCGCCAGCGCGTTATAGAGATACTGCACCTTCGTGAAGTACTTGAACAGGTCCAGATCCATGTAGTACGACTGAAGCTTTTCGTTGAGCTCGGCCTCCGTGCCGCCGTCGCCCACGACGTTCCGGATGGTCTGCTCGACGGTATCCTGCACGAACTGCTCGCCCGCGGCATCAAACGTCACGTCGTTCTCGGCGGCCTTGACCTCGATGAGGTGGTTCCAGGCGATGTTGTTGACGATGCTCTCGGTCATGAGGTCGGCATAGGTGCTCTGGCTGCTCTCGTCATAGACGGCGCTCCAGTCCGAGACCTTCATGCCGTAGCGCTCCATGTTCGCCAGAATGGCGCACAGGAAGTAGGCATACTCGTTCCAGTACACGGGGCTGCCGTTGACGGTCATGACCTTCTTATTGCTGCTGTAGGCGTTGACGGCGGCGGCGTACTTATCGGTCGAGGCATTGCCGCTCTCCTCGGTGTAGCTGCGCACGCGGGTCGAGGTGCAGCCACTCAGACAGCAGACGGCCATGACAACGGCCAGCAGCAGGGCGACGGTTCTTCTTTTCATCAGCAAACGCTTCCTTTCGTATCTTGCGCACGGGTCATGCGCGCTCTTCGCGGGCGTCTGCCCATGCGGAGACAAACGCTCTTGCCTGTTCGATGACGTGGTCGCGGGACTTGAGGCGCAGAATAACGCCCGGCTTTGCCCCCGCATCCACCTTCAAGCGGCCCTTGAATTCCGGCCGGGCATACAGCAGCGATACCTTCTGCATATCAAACTGCGCCAGCAGGAATTTCAGACAGCCGTTTTTCTGTGAGATGTCGGTCACGCCGACCTTGCCCGCATCGCTGCGCAGCAGCGCCACCTGCACAAGGGTGTACACGCTCGGCGGCGGGTCGCCGAAGCGGTCGATGACCTCGTCCATGAGGTCGTCCGCCTCGGCCTCGGAGCGCACGAGCGCGATGCGGCGGTAGAGATCCATGCGCTGCTCCTGACTGGGCACATAGCTCTCGGGGATGTTGGCCGAGACCGCAAGGTCGGCGGCGCACTCGGCGCGCTGCTCGGGCTTTTCGCCGCGCTCCTCGAGCACGGCCTCCTCGAGCAGCTTGAGGTACATATCATAGCCGACGTCGATCATATGCCCCGACTGCTCCGCGCCCAGAAGGCTGCCCGCGCCGCGGATCTCCAGATCGCGCATGGCGATGCGGAAGCCGGAGTTGAACTCCGCAAACTCGCGGATGGCGCTCAGGCGCTTTTCGGCGATCTCGCTCAGCTCGCGCCCGCGCCGGAAGGTCAGGTACGCGCTCGCGCGCCGGTTCGAGCGGCCGACACGGCCGCGCAGCTGATGCAGCTGGGCCAGACCCATGCGGTCGGCATCCTCGATGATGAGGGTGTTGACGTTCGGCATGTCGATGCCGGTCTCGATGATGGTGGTGCAGACGAGGATCTGCGTCTCGCCCGCGACCATGCGCTCCATGACCGTTGAGAGCTGCTCCTCGTTCATCTGACCGTGCGCCACGTCGACGACCGCGCCGTCGAGCATCTTCGAGATGCGCAGGGCGGTGCGCTCGATGTTTTCGATGCGGTTGTGCAGGTAAAAGACCTGCCCGCCGCGCTGCAGCTCGCGGCGCATGGCGTCGCACAGCACGTTCCAGTCGTGCTCCATGACGAAGGTCTGCACGGGGATGCGGTCCTGCGGCGGCTCCTCGATGGTGGACATGTCGCGGATGCCGGACAGCGCCATATTCAGCGTGCGCGGGATGGGCGTGGCCGAGAGCGTGAGCACGTCGACGGCGCGGCTCATCTCCTTGATGTGCTCCTTGTGCGCCACGCCGAAGCGCTGCTCCTCATCGACGATGAGCAGGCCGAGATTCTTGAACTCGATGTTCTTCTGCAGCAGCTTGTGCGTGCCGATCACGAGGTCGCACTTGCCCGTGCGCATATCGGCGAGCGTCTGGCGCACCTGCGATTGCGTGCAGAAGCGCGAGAGCATCCGGATCTCGACCGGGAAGCCGTAAAAGCGCTGCACGGCCGTCTGATAGTGCTGCTGGGCGAGCACCGTCGTCGGCACGAGGATGGCCGCCTGCCGCCCGTCGAGCACGCACTTCATCACGGCGCGCAGGGCGACCTCGGTCTTGCCGTAGCCCACGTCGCCGCACAGGAGGCGATCCATCGGCACGGGCTTTTCCATGTCGGTCTTGATCTCCTGGATGCAGCGCAGCTGATCGTCCGTCTCCGGATAGCCGAAGTGCTCCTCAAACTCCGTCTGCCAGGGGCTGTCGGGCGCGAAGGCATGCCCCTTCGTGCGGCTGCGCGCGGCGTAGAGCGCGGTGAGCTCCTTGGCCATGCTTCTGGCGGCGGCCTTGGCGCGCGATTTCGTGCGCGCCCATTCCGTGCCGCCCATTTTGGAGAGCTTGACCGGTCGATCCTCACCCGCGCCGATGTACTTGCTGACCATGTCGAGCTGCGTCGCCGGGACATAGAGCGTGTCCGCGCCGGCGTAGCTGATCTTGATGTAGTCCTTCACCGCGCCGTCGACCGGCATCTGCACGATGCCCGCGAAGCGGCCGATGCCGTGGTACTCGTGCACGACGAGGTCGCCCACGGAGAGGTCGGTGTAGGAATTGATCTTCTCGCGGTTGGATTGCTTTTTGTGCTTTGCGCGCCGCAGACCGGACGCCGCGATCTGCGTGTCCGTGAGGATGGCGAGCTTTGCATACGGAAACTCGATGCCGGCCGAGAGGCTGCCCGCCGTGACGAGGCACTGCCCCGGCTCGGGCAGGGCGTCGGGATGCTCGGCTGCGGCGGCATGGATGCCGTGCCCGGCGAGAAATTCGCACAAGATGCGCGCCCGGCGCAGATCGCCCGCCAGCACCACCACACGGTAGCCGAGGTTCTGATAGTGCGTGATGTCGTCGGCCGCCGTCTGGCTGCTGCCGCCGTAGGACGGGAGCTGCTTTGCCGTCAGGCTCACCATGGTGCGGGGCTCGATGGGGCTGCGGCCGAGCTGCAGACCGTCGGCCAGCACGACCGCCCACTCCTGTATGCGGCGCATCATGTCGGCAAACGGCTCATAAAACGTCTCGGCGCGCGCGGCCATCGTGCCGCTGCGCACGAGCAGGGACACATCCTCGCGCAGCTGCGCGGTGTATTCCTTGGCGCGCTCTGCACAGCGCGCGGGCTGGTCGATGAGCACGGCCGCCTCCGGCGTGAGATAGTCCAGCGCCGTTGCAAACGTGTCGTACACGAAGCCCATGTAGCGGTCCGCCGCCGGGAGCACGCAGTCGTTGCAGAGCTTTTCCCCGTCGGCACGCAGCGCGGCGGCAAGCTTCTGCGCCGTGTCGTTGTCCTTTTTCGCGGCGGTGCGCTGTGCGATCTTCTGCAGCTGCTCGCCCAGAGCGGCGCTCCCGCCCGGATACAGGGGCGGCAGCGTCTCGGCGGCGGGCAGGATGCGGCAGGCGTCGAGCGGCTGGGTGCGGCGCTGGCTCTCGGGGTCGAAAAAGCCCATGGAGTCCACATCGTCGCCCCAGAACTCCACACGCACCGGCTGCGGATAGGCGGGCGAGAAAAAGTCGAGAATGCCGCCGCGGCGCGAAAACTGACCCGGCCCCTCGACCTGCGCCGTGCGCAGATAGCCGCAGCGCAGCAGCGCATCCTCGGCGTCCTCGGGCGGGAGCGACGTGCCGTCGCGGATCTCAAAGGCCGCCTGCAGCAGTTTTTCCTTCGGCATGGCGCGCTGCAGCAGACCCGAGACCGTACACACTACGGCCGGCGCCGTGCCCGCTGCGAGCGCGTAGAGCGCGCTCAGGCGCTTTTGCTCGGTCTGGCGCGAGACGCTCTCGACCGTATAAAACGTATAGTCGCGCGCCGTCAGCAGCGGCACGTCCTGCCCGAGCAGGGCGGCAAGGTCCTTCTGAAACAGCTCGGCCGCCGCCTCATCCGGGCATACGGCCAGCACCGGCGCATCGAGCTGCGCGTGCATTGACGCCGCGAGCAGCGCGCGGCCGCTCGCCGGCAGACCCGAAATGCGCGCAGGAAGCCGTCCGCTCTCCAGCAAGGACGGGAGGGCGGCCGCTTCCGTATCGCCGAACAGCTGTCCGGCCTGTGCGACTAAGAACAAAACAGCACCTGCTTTATGGAAAAATGAAAAAATCAGCGTCTTTTTATCATACCACAACCTGCACAGGAAAACAATTCCCCGTCTGCGGCAGATTCTACACCTATTTATATAATAATTTCTGACATTATTGTTGAAATAATCGTGAATTTTTGTTATACTGGTAGTGTAGCCGACAGCGTGTGTGCGCAGCGCGGCTGCGCGACATTTTTTGAAGGAGCCGACCCTATGGCCACCATGAATTCGCTCACCGATATCTGGTCCGTTGTAATGGACAGCCTCTCGCAGGAGCTGACCCAGACGGCGATCAATACCTGGTTTTCCGATTGCACCCCGATCGAGATCAATAATAATACGCTCATCGTGCACACCACGTCGGATTTTAAGCGCAGCATCATTCAGGCGCGCTTTGAAAAGACGATCTGCGCCAAGCTCTACGACCTGTTCTCCTGCCCGTTCGAGCTGGTCGTGCTCGCCGGGGACGACGAGCTGCTCGAATACCGCGAGAAGCGCCCCTCCGCCGAGGAGATGCCGGAGATGGACGGGTACACGTTCGACCGCTTCATCGTCGGGCCGAGCAACAAGTTCGCGCACGCGGCGGCCATCGCCGTGTCGCAGAATCCCGGCAAGGTGTATAACCCGCTGATCATCTACGGCAACTCCGGCCTCGGCAAGACGCACCTGCTGCTCGCCATCGGGCAGACCATCCGCCACAACAACCCCGGCGCGAAGATCGCCTACGTCAAGGGCGAGGAGTTCGTCAATCAGATGGTCAAATCCATCGGCACGGGCACGGCGGAGAACTTCCGCCAGAAATACCGCAATGCCGACCTGCTGCTCATGGACGATATCCAGTTCATCGCCGGCAAGGACAGCACGCAGGAGGAGTTTTTCCACACCTTCAACTGCCTGTACGAGGCCGGAAAGCAGATCGTCGTGACCTCCGACCGGCCGCCGAAGGAGATGAAGCGCCTCAACGACCGCCTGTGCTCCCGGCTCGAGGGCGGCCTGCTCGCGGACGTGCAGCCGCCGGATCTCGAGACGCGCACGGCCATCATCCGCACGAAGGCCGCGCAGTTCGGCATGGTGCTCTCCGAGGAGGTCGTGCAGTACATCGCCGAAAACATCACCTCCAACGTCCGTCAGCTCGAGGGCGTCGTCAAGCGCCTGACCGCCTACCGCGACATTCTTGACGACACGATCACGGTCGACTCCGTCAAGCGCGCCATCAAGGACGTCATCCGCACCGGCACGTACATCCCCACGCCAGACGTCATTATTGAGGAGTCCGCGCGCTCGTTCCAGCTCAGCGGAGCGGATCTGCGCGGACAGAGCCGCAGCAAAAAGACCGCCATGGCCCGCCAGATCGCCATGTACCTCATGCGCAATCTCACGAATCTCCCCCTCAAGGAGATCGGCGAGGAGTTCGGCGGCCGCAACCATGCGACCGTGCTCAGCTCCATCCGCAAGGTCGAGGAGCTGCTCAAGTCCGACCCCGATATCTCCGCCACCGTGCGCGACATCACGAGCAACATCAACTCGAAAAACTGACGCCGTTTTCCACACATCGCTGTTATTCTAACGTGGAGAACGTGTGGAAAGCTGTGGGCGTTAAATTTGCCTGATTCTGGGAGTTTATAAGTTACCAACCTTTCCACAATTTTTTCAACACCGGTTTTTCAGACACCGCAACGGCTCAGACCGGTTTTCCACCAAACGAACAGCTCTACTACTACTACTAAAATTATGCTTTCTATCTTTCGAATAGACGAAACGTTTCAGATTAAGGAGGCCGCTCATGAAATTTTCCTGTGACAAGTACGTTCTGCAGCAGGCTGCAGCATCCGCAGCCCGCGCCGCCGCACCCAAGAGCCCGATCGCCGCGCTCGAGGGCCTGCTGCTCGAGGCAGGTGCGGATCTGCGCATCACCGGCTATGACCTGAAAAAGGCCATCTACACCAACATGGAAGCAGACATCCCCGAACCGGGCAGCGTGCTCGTCGGCGCGCGCCTGTTTTGCGAGATGCTGCGCCGCATGCCCGACGGCGTCGTGACCGTCGAGGCCGAAAACGGCACGGTCACCGTCAGGTGCGGCCGCTCGTCCTTCAACCTCGTCGGCATGAGTGCGGAGGATTATCCCGACCTGCCGAGCGTGGAGGCCGAAAACGGCGTGTCCCTGCCGCAGGATCTGCTCAAGAAGATGATCAACGAGTGCTCCTTCGCCGTGAGCACGAACGAGAGCCGCCCGGTCTATATGGGCACGCTCTTTGAGATCGCGCACAACGAGCTGACCATGGTCTCCGTCGACGGCTACCGTCTGGCGCTGCGCCGCGAGCCCGTTGAGGGCTATGGCGATGACTGCAGCTTCATCGTGCCGGGCACGGCGCTGAGCGATCTGGAGCGTCTGTGCGGCGACAGCGACGAGCGCGTCAAGATGTCCGTCGGCAGCAAGCACATCTCGTTCACCGTCGGCAGCACCGTCATCCTCTCGCGCCGGCTGGAGGGCGACTTCCTCAATTATAAGAAGGCAATCCCGGAGTCGTTCCGCATCACGGTCAAGACCGCGCGCACGGACCTGCTCGACGTGGTCGAGCGCGTGTCGCTCATCGTCGACAGCAAAAACAATGCCCCCCTGCGCCTGACCTTCCGCAAGGACGCCATCGACTTCGTGTGCACGACGCCGCTCGGCAAGGCGGCCGATTCCTGCCCGTGCGAGGGCGACGGCGGCGATCTCGAGATCGGCTTTAACGACCACTACCTGTCCGACGCGCTCAAGGCGGCGCCGGCGGATGAGCTCAACGTCTGCCTCAACACCGGCTCGAGCCCGTGCATCTTCGTGCCGGCGGACGGAAGCGACAACTTTGTGTATATGGTGCTGCCGGTGCGTCTGCGCGCCGGACAGTGACCGGAGTGAGAACTATGGAAACGATCACGATCGAAACGGAATTCATCAAGCTCGACGCGCTGCTGAAGTTTGCCGCCCTCACGGCGACCGGCGGCGAGGCAAAGCAGGTCATCACCGACGGCATGGTCGCCGTCAACGGCGAGACGTGCACCATGCGCGGCAAAAAGATCCGCCCGGGCGACACCGTGACCTTCGCCGGGCACACGCTGCAGGTACAGAGCGCGCAATGATCGTGCGCAGGATCGCGCTCAACGGCTGGCGCAACTATGCATTCGCCGCGGCGGAGTTTTCGCCCGGCACGAACGTCATCACCGGCGAAAACGCGCAGGGCAAGACGAATCTGCTCGAGGCGGTGTACCTGCTCACGGGCGGCAAGAGCTTTCGCACCCGCTTTGACAAAGAGCTCATCGGCTTCGGCTACACGAGCGCGGAGGTGCTTGCGGACGTGTACGCCTTCGGGCGGGAGCAGACCGTGCGCGTCGTGCTCCGGCAGGGGCAGCGCAAGCAGATCTGGCAAAACGGCGTGAAAAAGACCGCCGCCGAGCTCGCGGGAAATTTTGCCGCCGTGCTCTTCTGCCCGGACGATCTGAACATCATCCGCGACGGGCCGGCTGCCCGCCGGCGCATGATGGATATGGCCATCAGTCAGCTGCGGCCGAAATACGGCGCGCTGCTGGCGGAATACAGCCGCCTGTATGACCAGAAATCCGCGATCTTGCGCGACTGGCACGAAAAGCCGTCGCTGCTCGACACGCTCGACGATTTTTCCGACCAGATGTGCCGCGTCTCGGCCAAGCTCATCCGCTACCGCGCGGCCTACGCCTCGCGCCTGAACATCGCGGCCGCGCCCATCCACGCCGACTTTTCCGGCGGACGCGACGCGCTGGCGCTTGCCTACCGCACGGTCAGTACCGTGACCGATGCCCTCGGCACGGAAAAGGAGATCTACTACGCCCTGTGCGACCATCAGGAGCAGCACCGCCGCGCCGAGCTCGACAGCGGCCAGTGTCTGACCGGGGCGCACAAGGACGATCTCATCATCGACATCAACGGCCAGCCGGCGCGCGCGTTCGCCTCGCAGGGGCAGACGCGCACGGCGGCGCTGTCGCTCAAGCTCGCCGAGCGGGAGATCTTCCACGACGAGTTTGACGAATACCCCGTGCTCATGCTCGACGACGTGCTCTCCGAGCTCGACGCGCAGCGGCAGGCGTTCGTGCTCAACCGCATCGGCGGCGGGCAGACGCTCATCACCTGCTGCGAGGACGCGCGCATCGCCGAACGCACCGGCGGCCGCGTGCTCACGGTGCAAAACGGGGGGATCCGCTGATGTATCTGCACCTCGGCAATCAGGTCATCGCGCTGCAAAAAAGCGTGCTCGGCGTGTTCGACATGGACACCGCCACATGGTCGCACCGCACGCGCGAGACGCTGGAAAAATGGGAACAGGCCGGTCAGGTGGAAAACGCCGCCGGAGACGAGCTGCCCAAGGCGTTCGTGCTCTGCTCGCTCGGCAGCGGGCAGACCTGCTATCTGTCACAGCTCAACACCGCAACACTATATAAACGCAGCAAGGCCAGCGGACTGGAGAATCTCTGACCGCGGCGCTGTACGGAAGGAAGCAAATCCATGCCAGATATCACAGACAAGATCACACAAAAATATGACGCCAGCCAGATCCAGGTGCTCGAGGGGCTGGAGGCCGTGCGCAAGCGTCCGGGCATGTATATCGGCTCGACGTCGTCGTCCGGTCTGCACCACCTCGTGTATGAGATCGTCGACAACTCCATCGACGAGGCGCTCGCGGGCTACTGCAGCCACATCGAGCTGACCATCGAGCCGGGCGACATCATCTGCGTGAGCGACAACGGCCGCGGCATCCCCGTGGACGTGCAGCCGCAGACGGGCAAGTCCGCGCTTGAGGTCGTGTTCACGGTGCTGCACGCGGGCGGCAAGTTCGGCGGCGGGGGCTATAAGGTCTCCGGCGGCCTGCACGGCGTCGGCGCATCGGTCGTCAACGCCCTGTCCGAGTGGCTGGAAGTGAACGTGCACAAAAACGGGAAGATCTATCAGATGAAGTTCTCCCGCGGCGAGACGACGCAGGCCATGACCGTCGTCGGCGAGACCGACCACACCGGCACGACCGTGCGCTTCAAGCCCGACCCTGTTATGTTCGAGGACACGGTCTATGACTATGAGACGCTGCACGTGCGTATGCGCGAGCAGGCGTTTCTGAACGCCGGCCTGCGCATCACGATCACCGACCTGCGCGGCGAGGAGCCCGTGAGCGATTCGATGTGCTACGAGGGCGGCATCCGCGAGTTCGTGGACTTCATCAACCGCAACAAGACCGCGCTGCACCCCGAGGCAATCTATATGTCCGGCGAGCGCAGCGACTCCATGTGCGAGATCGCGCTGCAGTATAACGACGGCTACAACGAGGTCATCGTGTCCTTCGCCAACAACATCCACACGCCGGAGGGCGGCATGCACGAGACCGGCTTCAAGGCCGCGCTCACACGCGCGCTCAACTCCTACGGCAAGAAGAGCGGCATCCTCAAGGAGGGCGACAGCATCTCCGGCGAGGACAGCCGCGAGGGTCTGACGGCGGTCATCTCCGTCAAGCTCACCAACCCCCAGTTCGAGGGGCAGACGAAGGCCAAGCTCGGCAACTCCGAGATGCGCGCGCTCGTCGACTCGGTCGTCTTTGACCGCCTGTCGCAGTTTCTGGAGGAGAACCCCGCCGTCGGCCGCACGATCATCGAAAAGGCGCTCACGGCCTCGCGCGCCCGCGAGGCTGCCCGCCGCGCGCGCGAAAATATCCGCCGCAAAAACGGGCTCGAGGGCTTCAATATGCCCGACAAGCTGCGCGACTGCAACGACCGCGACCCCTCGCTGACCGAGCTCTACATCGTCGAGGGCGACAGTGCAGGCGGCTCTGCCACGCAGGGACGCGACTCGCGCTTCCAGGCGATCCTGCCGCTCTGGGGCAAGATGCTCAACGTCGAAAAGGCGCGCGCCGACAAGGTCTACGGCAACGACAAGCTCACCCCCGTCATCACGGCGCTCGGCGCCGGACTGGGTGAGGAGTTTGACATCAATAAGCTCCGCTACCACAAGGTCATCATCATGGCCGATGCCGATGTCGACGGCAGCCATATCCGCACGCTGCTGCTGACGTTCTTCTTCCGCTTCATGCGTCCGCTCATCGACGGCGGCTATGTCTATTCCGCCATCCCGCCGCTGTATAAGCTCAACCGCGGCAAGACGTCGCGCGTCGCCTTCTCCGACGAGGAGCGCGACCGCATCTCCGCCGAGATGCGCGGCGACAATCCGAACGCGAAGATCGACATCAACCGCTTCAAGGGCCTCGGCGAGATGGACCCGCACGAGCTCTGGGAGACGACCATGAACCCCGAGACCCGCACGCTCAAGCAGATCACGCTCGAGGACGCCGTGCACGCCGATGAGGTGTTCACCGTGCTCATGGGCGAAAAGGTCGAGCCGCGCAAGGCGTTCATCGAGCAGAACGCCAAGTACGCGGTCAACATTGACATTTAAGGAGGTGTGCAGCCATGGCCAAGGACTATAAACGGGAGGACATTCTCTATCCCGACCAGAAGATCATTCAGAGCGAGCTCATCCATGAGATGCAGACCTCTTACATCGAGTATGCCATGTCCGTCATCGTCGGACGTGCGCTGCCGGATGTGCGCGACGGTCTCAAGCCCGTGCACCGGCGCATCCTCTACGCCATGTACGAGGACAACCTGACCTCGGACAAGCCCTTCAAAAAATCCGCCACCTGCGTCGGCGACGTGCTCGGCCGGTATCATCCGCACGGCGACGCGTCCGTGTATGACGCGATGGTGCGTCTGGCGCAGGATTTCTCCATGCGCTATATGCTCGTCGACGGTCACGGCAACTTCGGCTCCGTCGACGGCGACCCCCCGGCCGCCTACCGATACACCGAGGCGCGCCTGTCGAAGATCGCCAACGAAATGCTGCGCGACATCGACAAGGACACCGTCGACTGGGATCCGAACTTTGACGAGACCCGCCGCGAGCCGCGTGTGCTGCCGTGCCGCTTCCCGAACCTGCTCGTCAACGGCAGCTCCGGTATCGCCGTCGGCATGGCGACGAATATCCCGCCGCACAACCTCACCGAGGTCATCAACGCCTGCGTGTGCGTGCTCGAAAATCCGGACGCCACGCTCAGCGATCTCATGCAGCACGTCACAGGCCCGGACTTCCCGACCAGGGGCATCATCGTCGGCCGCAGCGGCATCCGCGCGGCCTACGCCACCGGCCGCGGCCGCGTCGTCGTGCGCGCCCGCACCGAGACCGAGACGTGGGGACACGACCGCATCCGCATCATCGTGACCGAGCTGCCGTATCAGGTCAACAAGCGCCAGCTCATCCAGAACATCTCTGAGCAGGTGCGCGACAAGAAGCTTGACGGCATCTCCGGCCTGCGCGACGAATCCGACCGCAACGGTATGCGCATCGTCATCGAGCTCAAGAAGGACGCCAACACGCAGGTCGTGCTCAACCGCCTCTTCGCCCAGACGCAGATGCAGACCACGTTTGCCGTGAATATGCTCGCGCTGGTCGACAACCAGTCGCAGCCGAAGATCCTGTCCCTGCGGCACATCCTCGACGAGTATCTCACCTTCCAGGAGGAGATCATCGTCCGGCGCACGAAGTTCGACCTCAAGAAAGCGCTCGAGCGCGCGCATCTGCTCGAGGGTCTGCTCATCGCCGAGGAGAACATCGACGAGGTCATCCGCATCATCCGCGAGAGCTATGACAACGCCAAGGAAAACCTCATGCAGCGCTTCAGCCTCTCCGAGGTGCAGGCGCAGGCGATCCTCGATATGCGCCTCAAGGCCCTGCAGGGTCTCGAGCGCGAGAAGCTGCAAAACGAATATGACGAGCTCGAGCAGCGCATCGCCTACTTCCGTGAGCTGCTGGCCGACCCCGAAAAGGTCAAGGGCGTGCTGCGTGACGAGCTCATCGCCATCCGCGACAAGTACGGCGACGCGCGCAAGACCGAGATCCAGGACATCGAGGACGACATCGACATCGAGGACCTCATCGAGGAGGAGCAGTGTGTGTTCACGCTCTCGCACGGCGGCAACATCAAGCGTGTGCCCGTCGATGAGTACACCGCGCAAAAGCGCGGCGGCAAGGGCGTGCGCGCGGCGACGCTGCGCGACGAGGACTATGTCGAGACCGTCTTTACCGCCTCGACCCATGACTACATCCTCTTCTTCACCGACCGCGGCCGCTGCTACCGCAAGAAGGGCTACCTCATCCCCGAGGCCGGACGCACCGCGCGCGGCGTGAACATCGTCAACTTCATCCAGGTGGAAAAGGATGAGAAGGTCAGCGCCATGCTGCACGTGCGCGAGATGGACGACGATTCGTTCCTCGTCTTTGCCACG
>ERZ832317.2039-NODE-2039-length-24246-cov-8.971684_pt1 | contig 24246 bp, 21 predicted proteins | sample MGYA00519695_ERZ832317 | MGnify/ENA primary metagenome ERZ832317 (study PRJEB31850, sample SAMEA3708726) | human gut metagenome | biome: human gut; feature: human-associated habitat; material: faeces | place: China | collected 2014 ...
CATGTTGTTTTGCGGTTGCCTCCTTCCTCTTCAAACAGAAACAATTGTTTACAAAGTGTTGCGTAGAAAGCGTTTTAAGAGTTATACCTTTTTAGAAATGGTAATTATTGATAAATGCCATGTTTATTATGACAAATGAAATAAAATGTTGAAATAATGTCAAAAATATCATATACTAAAATTCAGACAAGCAACATTCAACGATATAGCAGGGTAGGAGGGATATTATTAAGGATACAATCGTTAAAGAGTACATAGGAAACCCGGAGATTTTTGCGGATGTCTTTAACTTTTTTCTGTATGATGGAGAACAAAAGATAAAGCCGGAGAATCTTACGGAGAAGGATGTTACGGAGTTGGTTACGTTGCCGGCAGCAACTGGAGAACATGGATCGTCACGAGAAGTGGACATTAGTACAGAAGGTTCTCGAATGAAGAAGCGTACCAAGAAGAAAACGCGCGACAGTAGTTTGGCGCAGAAACACCGCGATCTGCTAAAGTTTGCAGCAATGATGCAGGACTCTCACGTAAACTATGTGATATTGGGCGTTGAGAATCAGATGGAGGTGCATTATGCAATGCCGGTGCGTAACATGGTTTATGATGCGCTGCAGTATGATAAACAGGTTGCTATGATTGCAGCAGATAATCGAAGAAATAAGAGGTTTTCCAGTGAAACCATGCGAAATAACGGAGAGTTTTTGTCGGGATTTTTAAGGACAGATAAGATACTGCCTGTTATTACGTTGACATTATATTTCGGGACAGAACCATGGGATGGACCGCTTTCATTGCGGGAAATGTACGACATTAATGACAGTAAATTACTTGACTTCGTTCCTGACTACAGAGTACAATTAATTCAACCAATGACACTATCAGAAGATGATTTTGAGAAGTTTCACACAAGTTTGCGGGAGGTGCTGCAGACGATAAAGTATTCTGTGGACGCTCAGAAGCTAACAGAATATATAACGCAAAATGAACGGATGCATCGTCTTGATCTGTCAGCAGCTAATGTGATCAATACGGTTGCAGGGATAGGATTGGAAATTAGGCAAGACAGGGGGAAAGTGGATATGTGTAAAGCGATTGAGGATCTAAAGGCGGAGAGCAGAGCGGAAGGCCGTGAGGAAGGTCATACAAAAGGCCGTGCGGAAACTATAGAGCAGACGGTAGCCATGCTGAGAAATATGAAGATACCGAAAGAAACGATATTATCACAATTGCAGAGAACATTTTCGCTTAGTGAGGAGGAAGCTGACAGAATATATAACGCAAAATGAACGGATGCATTGTCTTGATTTGGCCAGATAAGAGTGCATCATCTTGATCTGCCTAGATTTGACAAGTTTTATGTTATATGATAACCTTAATATAGATTTTGTCGTGAGGCAGAAGAAGGGGCATACCACCATCGGTATGACTTTTTCTTCTGCCTTTTTCTTTTAAGGATAAGGATGCAGGATGATGCGACTTCCCTTGGTTGGCGTAAACCTTATGACAAAATAACATAGCATAAGAAAGATGAGGTATACAGATGACGGGCGATATTTTAAAAGACAGTGCAGAGATTTTTGCAAATATTCAGGAAAAAGCACCAGTGGTGCATAATATTTCAAATTATATTACGGCAACAGATTGTGCCAATATGACATTGGCGTGTGGAGGATCCCCAACGATGGCAGATGATCCGGATGAGGTTGAGGAGATTGCAGCGGCATGTGCAGGCAGTGTTATTAATATGGGAAATACGGCGGGACATTATCAAGAGAGTATGTTGCGCACAGGTATGGTTAATAACAAGGTAGATCATCCGTTGGTGTTTGATCCGGTTGGAGCAGGAGCGGCTGCACATAGAAATGCAGTGTTGGAAAATTTATTGGATAAAGTTCATTTTTCGGTAATTCGTGGAAATATTTCGGAGGTGAAATTTGTCGGAGATAAAAGTTCTAAGGCAAATGGGGTAGATGCAGCATCGGAAGATCTTGCATCGGAAGATACAATTGATGGAATTGCTGAGTATGCGAAAAAATTGAGCGAACGATTGAATACTGTAATTGCCATTAGTGGCCCGATCGATGTGGTGGCGGATGCAAATAAGGCATATCTTATTCGAAATGGGCATCCAATGATGTCACGAGTAACGGGTACGGGATGTATGTTATCCAGTGCAGTGGGAGTATTTGCGGCTGCCAATCCTGATAACTTGCTGGAAGCGACGGCAGTTTGCATTAGTGCGTACGGATATGCAGGAGAGCTTGCTTATGAAAAGGTGCAGAGCACGAATGGTGGTACGGGATCTTTCCGTATGTTTTTGATGGACGCAATGAGCAATATGGATAATGAAACCTTTTTGCAGGGTGCCAAAATTGAAGAAGTGTAAGAAAGAGCGTAGAGAACTCGTAGAAAGAATGGAGGCTAAAATGAAAGCGGAAGATTTGATGGTGTACGCAATTACGGACAGATATTGGCTGAATGGGGCTAAGCTGGCCGATCAGGTGGAAGATGTATTGAAAAATGGAGCAACTTTTTTGCAGTTGCGCGAGAAATCATTCACACATGAGGAGATGGTGGCAGAGGCAAAGGAAATTAAAGCTATTGCAGCCAAATATCAAGTGCCTTTTGTCATTAACGACGATATTTATGCAGCAAAAGAGATTGATGCAGATGGTGTTCATATTGGACAAAGCGACGTGGAGTATCGCAAGGCGCGTGAAATTTTGGGAGAGGATAAGATTATTGGTCTGTCGGCAGGAAATTTACAGGAAGCGATAGACGCTGAGAAGATGGGAGCAGATTATATCGGTGTTGGAGCGGTATTCCATACGGATACCAAAAAGGACACGACGGCGATGAGTTTTGAGGAGTTAAAAGAAATCACAGATACCGTGTCAATTCCGGTGGTTGCCATCGGTGGAATCAGTGCAGACAATTTGATGCAGCTTGCCGGAACAGGAATTGATGGGATCTCTGTAATTTCAGCGATTTTTGGTCAGGAAGATCCGGGTGCAGCAACAAAGAAACTGGTGGAATTGACTCGTGAGATGCTATCAAAGTAAAGTGTCGTAATGCACTGAAAAAATATTAGGTTATAGGTAAGGGCGAGATAATCAAATATCGAGCCTAAATTAGTATAACAACTGATATAAAGGGTGGGATGATCGGATACAAAGATTGTATTAGTATAACAACTGCGTATAAAAGGGTGGTATATCCGATCATAAAACATAGAGAGGATTTCTGAATCATGGATAGGAATGATATACGTAAAGTGTTGGCGAAGGACGCAAAACTTTACATTTTTGATATGGATGGAACAATCTTGAATTCTATGGTAGAGTGGTTCCATCTTGGACGTAATTATCTGGTTGCGCAGGGAGTGGCGGTTCCGGATGATCTTGAGCAGCGGATAGAGACAATGACGATGGACGAATCGGCGGAATATTTTCAGTCGCTTGGAGTGGATAAATCTGTCCCGGAAATTAATGAAGGAATTTTTGCCTATATTCGAGAAAAATATCGTACGTCGATCCCGGCAAAGGAAGGAATGTTAGATTTGATCCGGCAACTATCCCAAAAAGAGGACAGCATTCTTTGCATTTTGACGACATCGGAGCGAAAATGTGCAGAGATGGCAATGGAGAGATTGGGTGTTTTGAATTGTTTTCGGGATATCTTTGACAGTGAGCAGATTGGCTTGAATAAACGCAGTGGGGCAATATATCAATGGGTATGTGAACATTATGATGTTGCACAGAAGGATACGATAATTTTTGAAGATGCAATATATGCAGTGAAAGCGGCAAAAGAAACCGACTGTTATGTATATGGCATGAAAGATTCTTCCAATAGCACAGTGTGGAATGAAATTTGTGAAATGGCAGATGATATTATTTGCTAATATTCCAACAGTGATTAAGAGGCCCGTTTCCGTGTCCAAGATCAAGTCCGGTAGACATTGCGCCACGGACATATTCTTTGGCTGAGTGTACCGCATCGGGAAGCGTTTTGCCTAGACAAAGGGCACTTGCAATGGCAGAGGATAATGTACATCCGGTACCGTGTGTGTTCGTGCAGTTTATGCGGGAGGCGTGGAACCAGTGAACAGTTCCATCGTAAAGCAGATCGTCTGCATTCCCAGCGGCATGTCCGCCTTTTAACAAAATAGCACATCCATAATGGCGGTACATGATTTGTGCCGCTTTTATCATATCGTCGGCATTTGTTATCGCGCACGGTTTTGGTAACGCATTGGAAATACGATTGCAGAGATATTCACTTTCGGGAATATTAGGGGTTATGAGCGTTGCCATTGGGAAAAGCTGTTCGGTCAGAACACGGATACCATCCTCGTCAAGTAAGGTTTTGCCACTGGTAGAAACAAGTACAGGGTCTATCACGATGGGCATAGTATTCGCATGAGATGGGATGGAAGAATTGGGAATAGCATTTTCGTGAGCTTGTAAGGAAAAAGGTGATTGCATTGATGGTGAGAAAAAATCCTGTAAGATTTCGGCAACAGCAGTGGCAATCTGTCCATTTCCTAACATACCGATCTTGATGGCGTTTGGGGTGATGTCCGACAATACGGACATAAGCTGTGCAGATACGACTTCAGCATTTATTAAATTGTTCTGTGTAACGCCAAGTGTGTTTTGCGCAGTCAGGGCAGTGATAACACTCATTCCATATACGCCATAGGCAGTCATTGTTTTTAGGTCGGCTTGAATCCCTGCGCCGCCGCTGCAATCAGATCCTGCAATAGTAAGTGCTGTTTTCATAATCCCATCTTCCTTTCTCTTTCTACTGAAAATGTGGCCTTCGCATCTGATGTTTTGTATGCGAAGGCCAAAATATAATCATTATAAAATATAGCTCAATAGTTGTAATTGCTTCATCAGGCAATAGTTAATATAGCTGTGATTATTTTGTCAGACAATAGTTAATATTACTGTGATCATTTATTCCGCAGCTATAACTGCTGTCAATTATTCGTCAAAAATGGATACGATCTCACCATCCAAAATACGGTTCATATTTTTGACTGCACAGAAGTTACCGCACATAGAACAGGTATCTTCTTTCTCTGGTTTTGCACCTTCACGGTAAGCCTTTGCCTTTTCCGGATCAATAGACAGTTCAAAGGTTTTGTCCCAATCAAGATCATGACGTGCGGCGCCCATTGCGTCATCCCAGTCGCGTGCGCCCGGCAGTCCCTTGGCAATATCTGCAGCATGAGCAGCGATCTTGGAAGCGATAATTCCTTCTTTTACGTCGTTAAGATCCGGTAATCTAAGATGCTCGGCCGGTGTAACATAACACAGGAAAGATGCACCATAAGTAGCAGCGATCGCACCACCGATTGCGGAAGTGATGTGATCGTATCCCGGTGCAATATCAGTAACCAAAGGTCCTAATACATAGAATGGGGCACCTTTACAGATTGTTTTTTGAATTTCCATATTTGCCTTGATCTGGTTGAGCGGCATATGTCCCGGACCTTCGATCATTACCTGGACATCTTTTTCCCAAGCGCGGGTTGTTAATTCGCCCAAAGTAATAAGTTCCTGAATCTGAGAAATGTCAGATGCATCTTTGAGGCAGCCCGGACGGCATGCATCACCGAGGCTCATCGTGACGTCGTACTCGCGGCAAATATCAAGAACTTCATCATAGTATTCATAAAATGGATTCTCTTGTCCTGTCATTTCCATCCAAGCGAAAATAATTGAACCACCGCGGGAAACAATGTTCATCAGTCGCTTGTTACGCTTAAAACGGGCAGCAGTTTCTTTGTTGACACCGCAATGGATCGTCATAAAGTCAACGCCGTCTTCTGCGTGCATACGCACAATGTCGAGCCATTCTTTAGCGGTGATGTCTTTTAATGCTTTGTGATAATAAACAACAGCATCATAAATTGGTACAGTACCGATCGTAGCCGGACATTCACTCGTCAGCTTGCGGCGGAATTTCTGTGTATCGCCACAGGAGCTCAAGTCCATGATTGCTTCGGCACCCATGTCTACCGCACTTTTTACTTTTTCCATTTCCATGTCTAGGTCCGTCCAATCTCTGGAAGTTCCGAGATTTACGTTGATCTTAGTGCGTAAGCGGCTGCCGATACCATTTGGCTTTAAGCATTTGTGATTTTTGTTGGCAGGAATAATAACCTGACCGAGAGCGATCAGCTCACGAAGTTCGTCTTCGGCAATGTGTTCGCTTGCTGCGACCGCTTTCATTTCCGGTGTGATGATGCCCTGTCTGGCAGCATCCATCTGTGTTGTATAACTCATAATTTCCTCCTTGTCTGAGGGGCTGCATTGGCAAAAATAATAGCTGGAGTTTCCTATTACGCAAAAAAGCACCTCAAAAAGTATCTGAGGTGCTTATTATAAGCGAAAGTACATATAGTCTGAAACACATTTCGGATAGAATGTGTGCCTTATATATGGAATCCATCTCCCTACGCCGGTATTAGCCGGATCAGGTATATGGGTCGGAACGGGTCCCTCTCAGCATAGGAGTAATCTCCTTAGCTCCCCAGATTGTATTAGTAATAACATTTATCAGTATAAGGTGGTTTGGCAATTCTGTCAATCATCAACCATATAGAAAAGAGAATTGCGCACAGTATAGAAAAGAGAATTGCGCATGGCATAGAAAAGTGATTTGTGGTATGATGAAAGAAGTTATTTGCAGGACAAAGATTGTGTTTATTGAGAGATAGCACATGGAAAGGAAAGATGCGTATGGCAGATTTTGCAAAGTTGACCCATGTTGCCAGTGAAGTAGAGGGAAATATGCTGGTAGGACGATTAAAAGATGCAGGATTGCAAGCTTTTGTGCAGCCATCAGTCAGTCCGGTGCAGGGAAAGCTGTATACCGGCGAGTTGGGAATGGCGGCTTCCGGTGCAGATGTTTGTGTTGCTGCAGAGCGCTTGGAAGAGGCGAAAGGCTTGCTAAATCAGTGGAATGCAATACAGCCGGATGAAGCAGAGCTTGCGGCAGAGTCTGAGGAAACCGGAGAAATTCCGCCGGAAATCTTAGAATATTTGGAAGAGATCACAAAGGACAAGCAGCAATCAAGGTTAAATAGTATGCTTTGGATGGGAAGATCCAAAATGATTGCACGCATTTGTGCGGGAATTATGTTTATCATGGCGGTGATCTGCATCATATTAAGCGTGACCATGCAGTGATTCAAATGAGGGCTGCCGATGTGCGATCGTGCAGTGATTCAAATGAGGGATGTAAGTATAAAGAATCACTATCAATTGCCATGTTGAGCAGGGGCTGCGAAAGTGAATATAGTGATAGAAATTGTAATTCATAGCAACGGAAGAAATTGACAGAATATATGGGCATGGAGGTTTTGCGATGAAGAATAAGGAATTGGATCATGTAGACAGGGAAATATTGCGTATGCTGCAGGAAAATGCGAGAATGTCATTGAAAGACATTGCGGAAGCAGTGTTTTTGTCATCGCCTGCGGTATCGGTGCGCATTGACAATATGATTGAAGCTGGTTATATAGAGGGCTTTCACGCGACGGTTAATCCGGTCAAGATGGGCTATCATATCAAGGCGTTTATCAACTTGGAAGTATCGCCGATCGATAAGGAGCAGTTTTATCCGTATATCAAAGCCTGCCCGAATGTGGTAGAGTGCAATTGTGTGACGGGAGATTATTCTATGCTTTTGGAAGTGTGGTTCCCTAGTACACATGAGTTGGATCAATTCATTGGTGAATTGCAGCAATATGGACGAACCAAAACACTGATCGTGTTTTCTACTTCTGTAGAACACAGAGGGGTTCATGTGGATGGAGGTTTTAATGATGGAAAGGCGCGATAAAGTTAATTATTATTTGGATCTGGCAGATGTCGTGTCGCAGAGGGGAACCTGTCTGCGAAAGCGTTACGGTGCTGTCATTGTAAAAAATGACGAAGTAATTGCAACGGGATATGTAGGAGCACCGAGAGGCCGCAAGAACTGCACAGATATTAATCGATGTATTCGCGAAGAAATGAAAATACCGCGCGGAGAGCGTTATGAATTGTGCCGCAGTGTGCATGCGGAAGCGAATGCGATTATCAGCGCAGAGCGGGAAAAAATGATTGGATCGACGATGTATTTGTCGGGTCGTGAGGTGTCAACAGGAGAATATGTACACAATTCCAATAGTTGTTCGATGTGTAAGCGAATGATCATTAATGCGGGAATCAAGCAGGTGATCGTACGTGATGATGAAGAGCATTATCGGGTGATCGAGGTGCAAAGCTGGATAGACAATGATGAGTCCTTATCCGGGATTTCAGGATATTAAGATGTGAATTTTGCTGGGAAAGATGTGGAAATTGGTTTGGAAATGGGCCAGGTTAATAAATTGGACAGGGAGCCGAAAACAGGGACAGACCAATAAGCCGGACAGGGAGCCGGAAACAGGGACAGACCAATAAGCCGGACAGAGAGCCGGAAACAGGGACAGACCAACAAGCTGGACAGTGTGTCGGAATAGGGACTGACCATAATACAGGTCATTTGTCCGAAATTGTGGATAACTGTCCTGTTTTGCGGACAATTAGTGGATAACTCAACAAAAATGGGGAGAAATCCACAGGTTATCAAAGTTATCCACGAAAAATCAGTACATTTATTTTCTTTCTGATGACAGATTACAGAAAATTTGGTACACTTATTACAAAATATTATGAAGGATGTACGCTCGAAATTCTTCGTTCAGTAGATTCGGAGAGTACATAAGGAAGAAATGGAGGAAACTATGGCAAACTATATATATGGTATCGATATCGGGGGAACAACGGTAAAGATGGGACTTTTTGATGAAGAAGGAACCATGATCGATAAATGGGAGATCGTGACACACAAAGAAGATGACGGAGAGCAGATTTTGCCGGATATTGCGGCATCAATCAAAGAAAAGAATGAGGAGAAAAATATTGCGACAGAAGATATTCTTGGAATCGGCATGGGTGTACCGGGACCGATCACAGAAGAGGGTGTTGTTTTGAAATGCGCAAATCTCGGCTGGGGAATCTTTTCGGTGGCAGATGAGGTAACCAGACTGACAGGGGTTCAGAAAGTCAAAGTTGGTAATGACGCAAATGTGGCAGCTCTTGGCGAGCAGTGGAAAGGCGGCGGCCGTGGATTTGACAGCATTGTAATGGTGACGCTTGGAACCGGTGTCGGCGGTGGAATCGTTATGGATGGTAAGATTGTAACAGGTTCCCATGGTGCGGCTGGTGAGATCGGTCATTTGACGGTCAACCTGCATGAGACGAGAGTGTGTGGCTGTGGTAAGAGGGGCTGCTTGGAGCAGTATTCTTCCGCGACAGCAATCATGCGCAGTGCCAGAGAAAAAGTTGCCAATACGGACACGCCTTCTTTATTGCGCGATTATCCGGAGATTACCGGCAAAGAGATTTTCGATGCATACAAGGCCGGAGACGACATGGCAGAAGATGTGGTTAATGAATTTGCAGAGTATTTGGGACTTGGACTTGCTCATACAGCGCAGGTTATTGATCCGGAGGCATTTGTTATCGGTGGCGGTGTTTCTAAAAACGGACAGGTCGTAGCTGATATCACCAAAGAAAAATATGAGAAAAATGTTATGTTTGCATTAAAAGATAAAGAATTTCGTCTTGCAGAGCTTGGAAATGATGCGGGAATGTATGGTGCAGTTCGCATGGTATTAGTAGATTAATCGCGGTTTCAAAAGATAGGTAACAGGGACGTCACACGTAATTGGTGACGTTTTTGTTGCCTATTGTTTTCTTATTTATTGGGATATTGCTGTTTTGCAATGTAGCTCATTACAAAATGTTGGTGTTGCTCTTACTTTTTAGGCAGTAGTATATGTTTGCAGATGGAGAAAGGGATGAGAAATTAGCATGAAATTATTTCATATATCAGACTTGCATATTGGAAAACAATTGTACGCGTATAGTTTGCGCGAGGAACAAGAAGATATTTTGCATCAAATTGTGGAACAGGCCGCAATTCACCGCCCCGATGCGATATTGATCGCGGGTGATATATATGATAAATCGGTGCCGTCGGGTGAGGCGTATGAGATCTTTGATCATTTTCTAAATGAGATAGCATCGTTGGATCCACAGATCCCGGTGTGTATGATCGCAGGAAATCATGATAGTGCTCTCCGATTAAAATATGCAAGTTCTTTTTTGGAAAGACAGAAGATAGTCGTATCAACTATGATCCCGACGACAGAGGAGGAACATCTGCGCAAAGTGATCTTGCGGGATGAGTATGGAGAGGTGGCGGTATATTTACTACCTTTCTTGAAACCTGGTCAGGCTAGAGTCCTTTTTCCGGGACAGGAAATTACGGACTATGATATGGCGGTCCGTAAAGTGTTAGAACGGGAAGGAATTGATTTTACAAAAAGAAATATATTGGTGGCGCACCAATTTTTTGTGGGTGGTAATGGCGAAGTTGAGCGCTGCGATTCGGAATTAATGTATTTGTCAGTGGGTGGTATCGATAGTGTTCATACTGATATGGTAGAGGCGTTTGATTATGTTGCGCTGGGACATATTCATGGGGAGCAGCCGGTGGGCAAGGCGCATATTCGTTATAGCGGAACGCCGTTAAAATATTCTGTCAGCGAAGAGCATCATGAGAAGGGAATTACCATGGTGACGCTGGGCGAAAAAGGGGACAGTCCGAAAATAGAACGAATACCGCTGCGACCGCTTCGGGATGTCTGCAGTCTGCGGGGAACTTTGGAAGAAGTAATTCGGAGTGCCGAGGCGCATCGAGACGATTATGTGAGTATTGTTTTAACGGATGAAACAGGTTTATACCGTCCAAAAGATCAGCTGGATGAATGTTTTGACCGTATTTTGGAGGTACGGATAGAGAATACGCGTACAATGGCAAGAATGAAACAGCAGGAAATAGAGAATGCACAGTTAAGCCCATTAGAAGCATTCCGGGAGTTCTATCAGATGATGAATGATCAGCCGATGAGCGAAGAGGAAGAACTGGAATTACAGCAGATTATTGCTAAGTGTGATGGAAGCAAAGAGGGTTGAGCTATGGCGTTGTGTGATGAGAGAATGTGATAAGCATAACTGCAAGACATTAATTGTCTTGGAAATATGAAATGGAAAGCAGGAAAAGCATAGCTGCAAGTTGTCAATTGTCTTGAAGATATTATATGAGAGGAAATGAGTATGAAACCAATATATATTGAAATGAAAGCGTTTGGCTCTTATCGGGACGAAAAAATTGATTTCACCGGCAAAAGTCAGGGTTTGTTTTTGATCACAGGAGATACCGGTGCGGGAAAAACCACAATTTTTGATGCAATATGCTATGCGTTATATGGGGAAACCAGCGGTGGCAAGCGCAGCGGTGAGATGATGTGCAGTCAGTTTGCAAAACCCGGAGAAAAGACAGAAGTAAGATTTTGCTTTGACTACGATGGTCGAGAGTATTTGGTTACGAGAAGCCCGGATCAGCCCAAATGGAACAAAAAAGGGGAGCGGTTAAAGACAACGACGGGCACAAAGGTAAGTCTTATATTGCCGGATGGTACAGAATTTGCCGGGAAAACCAAGGAAACAAACGAAAAAATACAGCAGATCATTGGACTGGGGTGTAATCAGTTCACACAGATCGCAATGCTTGCGCAGGGCGACTTTATTAAGCTTTTGCATGCGACATCGGAAGAGCGCAAAGAAATTTTTGCGCGGATTTTTGATACATCGATCTATGAACAGATTCAGCGGGAATTGGCGTTGGAGGCAAAAAGCGTTTATGGAAAGCTGATCGGAAATCGAGAAGATATCATTAAAGAACTTGGGCGCATACAGGCGGTTGATGCGGTACTTGACGAGCAATGGAATGATTTGGAAGTGCTATTTAGTGAGACACATCGCGATGAATTGCTTGCTCTGGCAAAGCGTATATGTGAAGACAGCAACCAGCAGCTTGGACAAGTGGAAAATGACAAGGAAAATGTAGGAAAGACATTAGAAAAAATATCGGCACAGATCGAAGCGGGCACCAATATCAATCGACTGTTTGAAGAGTTAGAACGCCACCATAAGAAAGCAGAACAGTTGTCAGTGCAGAAGGAAACAGTGGATGTAATGCGGCTTAAGCTGGATGCCGGTCGGCGTGCGATGGTTGTCGACAAGGATGCCAAAATTGTAACGGAACGCAGAAAAGAATCTGCAGATTGCAAGAAGCGATTGGAACAGTTAAAACAATGGTTTGAAGAAAATGTCCCGAAAATGGAACAGATAGAAAACGATTACCAGTCATTGGGAAAGCAATTGGAAACAGAAGTTCCTGTGCTGGAAGAAAAGGTACGTGTCCGTAAAGAGGGACTTATTCGGTTACAGGAAATACAAAAATTACAGGCAGAGTTTATGGCGTGCCAAGGAAAACTGCAGGAAGCAGAGACTCTTTTGCAGCAAAGTGAACAGGAGTATGAGGAAATTCATGCCCAGATCATGGATAATCAGGCATTGCAATTGCGTTTGACGCTGGTGGAGGGGGAACCTTGTCCGGTGTGTGGAAACGTGCATCATCCGGTGATGGAACACGATGTGGATCATGATCAGAAATCTGATAGGATGGGATCTGCGGATGCTGTGTTTGAAACAATGGTAGAGCAGGAAAGACGTTTGCAGTCGAAACGGGAACAGGATCAAAAACAGGTAGTGCAGTTGCAGCAAAAGTTGGCGGGGATACAGGGGAAATGGGAAGCCCTGCAGTCGCAACTGCACGACGATGAGATGCCAACTGTTTCACAACGAACAATACAAGATGCCGTGTTGCAGGATATCCCGGATCAGTTCCAAAATGACCTTAATGAATGGCAGGCAAAGATTGCGCAGATCAAGCAGAAAGCAGCCGCTGCAGAAAAGAAGCATGAAAAATTTACGCGGGAAAAGCAGGAACGAGAGGGAGAACGTAAGGCAGAGACTGCTCATTTAGAGCGTTGTGTTGAGGCAGTGGCGCAGGCAGAAACGGCGTATACACAAAGCTTAGCAGAGCAGGACTTTGAAAATGAGGAAGCGTACCAAAATGCGCGCATGGACAAACAGCAATTAGATGCATTTCAGCAGCAGATTAATGAGTATGAGCAAGCGTGCAAGCTGACCGAAGAACGTGTCCGTGATCTGGAACAGCAGACCAAGGATAAGAAGCCAATAGAACTACAGCAATTATTGCAGCAAAGAGAGGAACTTGGGCGCCGACAGAAATCATTAGAGGCACAGGTGAAAGAACTTTATCATGTGGCGAAAGAAAATGAGCGTGCATATGAAGCCGGAACGAAGCTATACGAAAAAAGGGACAGCATGAAACGGCATGCGGAGATATTAGCCAACTTAGATAATACTGCGAATGGAAGAATTTCTAAACGGCACGTTAATTTTCAAACATATATTCAGCGTCGTTATTTTGCACAGATTATTGACCGTGCCAATCAGCGTCTGGTGCGGATGACGAATCATCAATTTGAACTACGATGTCGGGATCTGGAACATTTGCGGACCGTGGGACAGGTTGGTCTGGATCTGGATGTGTATAGCATCGTCAATGATCAGGTGCGTGATGTGAAAACGCTATCGGGTGGCGAATCTTTTGTTGCAGCGCTTGCGATGGCGCTAGGGATGGCTGACATGATACAGGACAGCCGAGGCAGTGTACACATAGATACGATGTTTATCGATGAGGGATTTGGAGCGTTGAGCGAGGAGACGAGAAACCAAGCGATCGCTGTGTTGAATGAATTGTCAGGCGGCAAGCGCTTGGTTGGAATTATCTCGCATGTCAGCGAATTAAAGGCGCAGGTAGGAACGAAGCTTGTCGTGACAAGAACGGACAAAGGCAGTCATGCGCACTGGGAGATGGATTAAGGGTTCAAATGTAGCACTTCTGAGGTAATGCGGGCCGCATCTATCGTCATCTGATGTGGGCAGATTGGACTTTCTAATAATCCGTTTTCGATGCAGCGAACGACCTCTGCCACTTCATAAACAAATCCATTTTCTTCACCGCTGTCAAAGGAATCAATGCACTCATCGGCACTGTTATACAGTTCTGCCCTAGAACCAAAGTGCATTTTAGGAAGGCGAATATATCCGTCCTCGCCGTAAATGTAAGCATCTTCCGGCATTTTGGTGGTAAAAGAGCACTGTAAATTTGCAATACAGCTTTCGAGCTGCAGATTCATACTGACCAGATCATCTACACCTGTAGAATGTCTTGCAACAAAAGCCTCCATATCCAGTATTTTTTCATCCACGAGATAAGGCAGCACCTCGAGTGGATAAATGCCGAGATCATACAGAGAACCACCGCCGAGTGCCGGGTCAAAGAGTCGTTTATTGTAGACAGGATCAGCTTTCCAACCGATAGTTGCCTGCATTAATTTTACTTTGCCGATACGACCCTCCCGGATCCATTGCTTGGCGGTTATTGTTTTTGGCAAAAAACGTGTCCACATAGCTTCCATCAAAAACAAGTTTTTTTGTTTGGCAAGGCTACAGACGGTAAGCGCCTCGTGAGCAGACCGTACCAAAGATTTTTCGCAGAGAACATGTTTGTCGGCTTGCAGACATTGCAATATGTTATCGTAGTGAGCGTTGGTGGTAGTTGCGATGTATACGGCGTCGATGCGAGGGTTGGCGAGTAATTCTGCATAATTTCCGTAATAGGACGGAATATGCTCGCGCGCCGCCCATTCCTGTGCGCGATCCAGTGATTTGCTGGCAACCGCAATGACTTCGGCGTTATCCAGTTGTCTGACGGCGTCTGCAAATTTGCGTGCAATGTCGCCTGCTCCAATAATTCCAAAATGTATCATATTTCATGTGCCTTTCTGTGTTCTGTGATTTGCAGCGGTGCTGCATCGTGATTTGGCAAAAGAATAGCATAGGAAGAAAGGTGTGTCAATTTGTAAGCTAATTAGGAAAATAGGATTGATATACCTACATTTTTGTGATATATTTAATTCAAATCAATTTTGTTCAAATAAATTTGAATTAAATATGACGCGGGGGAGGCGGTATCAATGTTTATAGGAAGAGAACGAGAACTTGCATCTTTAAAAGAGTTTTATGATAAAGATGGAATTGGAATGACGGTGATATATGGACGCAGACGCATTGGAAAGTCTACGCTTATTGCCGAATTTGTCAAAGATAAAAAAACAATTTTTTATACAGCTACAAAAGTTGGAAAAACCAGAAATCTCGAATTGTTTTCAAGACAGGTAGTGGATCTGTTTATGCCTGGGATGGAGAATATTAGTTTTGGAACATTAGAAGCTGTTTTTGATTTTATTGATAAAAATATAGGTGATGAAAAAATCGTTCTTGTAATAGATGAACTGCCGTATTGGGCTGAAAAAGATGAAGCACTTCTGTCTGTGCTGCAGAAATATATAGATACAGTGTGGAATGACAAGAATCTAAAAATAATTCTGTGCGGGTCTGCGCTTAGCTTTATGGAGAAGAAGGTGTTGAGCGAAAAGAGTCCGTTGTTTGGGAGGCGCAATTCTCAAATCAAATTGGAGGCGTTTAACTATTTGGACGCAGCAAAATTTGTTCCAAATTATTCGAACGAAGATAAGGCAATCTGTTATGGAATTACCGGCGGTGTTGCGAAGTATCTTTCTATGATTGATTCCAATAAAAGCATTGACGAAAACATCGTCAGGCTCTTTTTTAGGACAGATGGATATTTATATGATGAGACAAGAAATCTTTTGACGCAGGAATTTTCAGATATATCATTGGTAAATAATATTGTTGAGCAGATCGCATCCGGCGAAAATGCACTTAATATTATTGCAGCAAAGATAGGAGAAAAAGCTCAAACGGTATTGTATTCGTTAGAAAAATTAAGGAATATGGGGTTGATTGAGAAGAAAAAATGCATCACGGATGAAAAAAATAAAAAGAAGACGCAGTATGTTTTGAAAGATTATATGTTCAAGTTTTGGTATGAATTTATTGCGAAAGCTACCAGTGTCATTGAGATGGGGCAGGGAGAGATTTATTACACCAAAGTTGTTAAGCCGGTATTGCACTCTTTTATGGGATCAATTTTTGAAGAAATGTGCAGATGTTATACGTTGATGAAAGGAATAACCGGTGAGTATGGGTGCTTTATTACTTCTGTTGGTACGTGGTGGGGTGTAGAAAATATCACAGAGAAAGATGGAGAAGTGCGGGCTCAATCTGCAGATATTGACGTTGTTGCTTTATCTGAAGTTGACAAAAAGGCAGTCGTTGGCGAATGTAAGTTCAAGAATGAAAAGATCGACAAAGGTATATATGACACGCTGATTAGAAGGAGTAAACTTATTTCTGCAAAATATAAAGTTTCAAAGTATATATTTTTTTCGTTGTCCGGATATACGGACTGGTATGACTCGTTAGCCGATGAGGATGTTTTATTGCTTACATTGGATTCGCTGTATGAGTAAAAAAACAGGAATACGGTAGGAAAATGGGAAAGGAGGAGTACCATGAAACAAAAGGCAGCCAGAAATAAAACAATAGATTTCACTTTAGAGGAAGGCCATGTGTATTTGGAACGATGCATTTTGGCAGAAAACGGCGATCAGCTTAAAACTGCATTGCAGGACGGCAGCACTATGACTCCGGATGTGCTTTATGATCAATATATTATTGGAGATACATTTCAGGTAATGAAAGAATTACCGCCAAATTTTGTGGATCTGCTGATCGTGGATCCGCCCTATAATTTGGCAAAAGATTATCACGGCAATAAGTTTAATGCGGTTGGCAGAGAAGAATATCGGGAATATACCATAAAATGGGTGCGGGAGGTTCTTCCTTTGCTCAAAAAGACAGCGTCTATTTATGTGTGTTGTGATTGGAGATCGAGTTTGATCATAGGTGACGTGCTTCAGGAATATTTTTTGGTGCAGAATCGGATCACGTGGCAGCGCGAAAAAGGACGCGGCGCGAAATCCAATTGGAAAAACGGGATGGAAGATATTTGGTTTGCGACGATGAGCAAAGATTATACGTTTCATTTGGATGAGGTGAAAGTGCGTAAACGGGTTCTGGCTCCGTATCGGGTAGATGGAAATCCTAAGGATTGGGAGGAAACGGATGAGGGGCGTTTTCGAAATACCTGTCCGTCAAATTTTTGGGATGATATATCGATTCCATACTGGTCTATGCCGGAGAACACGGCACATCCGACCCAAAAACCGGAAAAATTGCTGGCAAAGCTGCTATTAGCAAGCAGCAGCAAAGGCGATGTTGTTTTGGATCCTTTTGCGGGATCAGGCACAACGGCTGTCGTGGCAAAGAAACTTGGGCGAAAGTTTGTCGCAATTGAACAGAATCCGTTGTATGGGGCATGGGCGCAGAAACGGCTGGAAATGGCTGAGACAGATGCATCAATTCAAGGCTATGAAGACGGTGTTTTTTGGGAGCGTAACGCCAGAAAATAAAAAAAGGGGCAGGAAATATCCTTGCCCCTTATCTTATAAAATTCAACGGTTATTTTTCAGATTGCATTAACCGAAATATCTCTCAAGCAGTCCCTTAAGAGCCTTGCCGTGTCTAGCCTCGTCACGAGCCATTTCATGAACGGTATCATGGATCGCATCCAAGTTATTTTTCTTAGCGCAAGTAGCAAGATCAACTTTACCTGCTGTTGCACCGAACTCGCAATCAACTCTCCAAGCGAGATTCTTCTTGGTGGAAGCTGTCATGTTGCTTTCCAGATCGGATCCTAACATTTCTGCAAATTTAGCTGCGTGCTCAGCCTCTTCGTAAGCTGCCTTTTCCCAATAAAGTCCGATTTCCGGATAGCCCTCGCGATGTGCGATGCGTGCCATGCAAAGATACATACCAACCTCGGAGCACTCACCATCGAAGTTTGCTTTCAACTGATCGAAGATGAATTTCTTGTCTTCATCGCTGATATCAGGATTATTCTTAACGGTTTTGTCATAGATTCCGAACTCATGCTCTGCAGCAAGTGTAAGCTCGCCCTCTACTTTCTTGAACTTGTCTGCGCCAACGTGGCAAACCGGACACTCTTCCGGAGCCTGATCTCCCTCATAAATATAACCACATACTGTACAAACCCATTTTGCCATAATTGTAATCTCCTTTTCTTTGTAATTGTTGTTTAAGATATCCAAAGGTTTCGCTTGCTATGCATTCCTTTGTCATCTCAAGTTATTTGTTGTTAAATACTATCTAAGAATTTCTTAAATAGTAATGATTATCGTTTACAAGACTCATTATATCATCTGATCTGATAATGTCAACAGTTTTTTGAAAAAAATTATCAAAAACTTTTCTGCACCATGTTTTACGGCATTTTAGCCTGTGCGCAGTCTGGGCAAAGCCCGGTAAAATAAATCGTATGTCCCTCGATGATGCCGTCAAATCCTGCATTGGCAATCACGTCAATATGATTGATGCCGTCCATTTCCAGGTCTAAAACATGGTGGCACTTGCGGCAGAAGAAATGGTTGTGAGGCATAACATTGCCGTCGAAGTGGTCGTTGCCATCTCCCATGTCTAAGCGAAGTGCTTCGCCGTGATCTACGAGAAAATTCAGATTGCGATAAACGGTTCCAAGACTGATGCTTGGAAAGTCGTTCTGCAACTGCTCGTAGACGGCTTCTGCGGTAGGGTGTGATGTTGTTGAGAGCAGATATGCTTTGATAGCATCTCGCTGTTTGCTATGTCGAACACGTTGCATAAGCACACCTCCTTAAATAGTAATCATTATTGATATTATAAAAATAATATTAGAAAAAGTCAATACAAAATCGGTTTTAGACTTGGCAAAACATCAAAAATACAGATATAATAGAAAAGTGTGTGCAAATGAAAGCAGCATAATACCAAAGGTTTGAAAGTACGGGGGGTGTCCGGCTGTAACATTCCGGACCGGGAGAATATGGAGGATGAGAATGAATTCGATATCACGACAAATGGCGATGGTGAAATTTTACGTTCGCCGAATATATCATAATCTAAAAGTATTTGCCAAATGGGCTGTATTTTCGTCGATCACAGGATTGGTCGTCGGTGCATTCAGCACATTGTTTGCGGAATGTTTGAAATTGGTGACGCAGTTTCGGACAGCAAACCCATGGATGATCCTGCTATTACCGCTTGTTGGTATTGTTATTGTATTTTTGTATCATATTTTTCATTATAAAAATGATAAAGGAACAAATATGGTACTTTCCACAATTCATGCGGAAACGGAGCTGCCGTTCAAAATGGCACCGCTTATCTTTATTTCTACGACCCTGACACACTTGTTTGGCGGCTCGGCAGGGCGCGAAGGTGCAGCTTTGCAGTTGGGCGGAAGTATTGGTAATCAGCTTGGCCGCTGGTTTCGCTTTGATGAAAAGGATCGCCGCATTGTTGTTATGTGCGGTATGAGTGCCGCGTTTTCGGCTATTTTTGGGACTCCGATCGCTGCCGTGGTCTTTGCGATGGAAGTTGTCAGCGTAGGTGTTATGTATTATGCAGCGTTGGTTCCCTGCGTTTTTGCGTCGCTGATTGCGTCAAAGTTTGCAAGACATATGGGGATTGGACCGGATACATTTCTTATAAAGAAGATACCGGATTTTTTAATTGTGCCAAGCATAAAAGTAATCCTGCTCGCTGTTTGCTGTGCGGCGGTAAGTGTGATCTTTTGTGTGACGCTGCATTCGTTGGGAGATTTTTATCGGGATAAGCTCAAAAATCCATATATAAGGATCGTGGTTTCCAGCTTGGTGATCGTGGCGTTGACGATGGTGTTACATACTACAGATTATATGGGGGCGGGCGTGCCGATCATAGAGAGGGCGATTGCCGGACATGTCGTTCCGCTTGCTTTTGTGTGGAAAATCATTTTTACAGCGTTGACGTTGGAGGCGGGATTCAAGGGAGGCGAGATCGTGCCATCTTTTTGCGTCGGTGCGGCGTTTGGCTGCCTGTTTGGACAGTTGATCGGCTTATCGCCGTCGCTTTGCGCTGCGCTTGGTATGGTGTCTGTATTTTGTGGAGTGACCAACTGCCCGATCACGTCGCTATTGATCGCTTTCGAGCTCTTTGGATATCATGGGATTCCGTTTTTTATGATCGCGATCAGTGTCAGCTATTTGCTTTCCGGGTACTACGGGTTGTATCACGACCAAACGATCGTGTATTCCAAATATAAGACGGAGTACATTAACCGCAAGGCACGCGATTAGTAATGGACTCAAGCTTCCCATACCGGAAGTGTTGGTTGAACCGCCTATTGCTTATTATGTCAAAGAATACTAAAGATTTTGCAGCCGCAATATAGCGGTTTCTGCCGACAGTGAACTATAGTAATTGCCTTGCCGCATTCACAGAGGATATTCAGCATTCTCTGGCGACCGGTATGAATGCCCATGTTTCAAAACCTGTTGAGGTGAAGGTGCTGGAAAAGACGATCAGTAGCATAAAATCCGGCGGGGGGCACCGAATCGCAGCCGTATGATTTTCCGATGGCGGCACAAAGCAACGTTAATTTTACTGTTGACTGGCTCAGCCAGCTTTATGCTATTGCCTTGTGGTAAACATAAATAGAAATGATTGCTGTAATCGTTTCTGTGATCCAAAACGCATTCCAGACGCCAACCGCTCCGAAAAGCCTGCTGAGTAAAAACGCAGTTGGGATGATAACCACAACATACCGGCAAAGTGAAATCAGTAATGAAGGAGTGCCTTTCCCAAGTCCCTCCAATGCGCCGGAAGATGTAACAGAAACCGCCGAGACGATAAACCCGGCCCCGATGATGCGTAAGGCGGTTTCCCCGGCCTGAATCGTCGCTTCTGTGTGGGTAAACAGCCCCATCAACTGTCCGGGGATCAGCAGACATATCACTGTCCCAAGCACCATAATGATACCACTCATGCACAAAACGATCTTAAAGATCTGGCTGACCCGTTGGTGTTCCCCCGCACCGTAGTTATAGCCGATCAGGGGGCGCATCCCCTGCACAATGCCATTCGCTGGAAGATAGACAAATGTCTGCAATTTGTAATAGATTCCCAAAACCAGAATATACACTTCGGAATATGTCGCCAAAATCGCATTGAGCGCCGAAATCAAAAGAGACGGAAGCGCGAGATTCAGGGTTGCGGGAATGCCGATGGAGTACAACTTTATTACCATCTTTTTGCTGGGGAGAATGTACTGCCTGCGGATATGCACGCGAATTGGCCGCGCAAGATAGACTACAAGGTAAATCGTCAGCGTCAGAGCCTGTCCGATGCCGGTTGCCAGCGCGGCGCCTTCGATTCCCATTTCAGGGAATGGACCATAGCCAAAAATCAGAACGGGATCTAAGACAATGTTTGTGATGCACCCGCACATCAGGCTTATCATGGTCGTTTTCATGTTTCCTACTGCCTGGAACAATTTCTCAAACGCCATGCTGACGGTAACAATGAGTGTAAAGGCGAACGCAACGACAGAATAGCGGACGCCAAGTTCAATGACCGCTTCGGATGAAGTGAACATCCGCAGGAAAACCGGCATGATCGTAATACAGCAGACTGTCATAACAACGCCATGAATCACGGCAAGCACAAGTCCCTGCGTGGCTGCCTGATCCGCTTTTCTGTGATCCCCCGCGCCCAGATAGAAGGCGATCACTGCATTGATCCCAACGCCAAATCCAATTCCGGCAGCATTGATAAAATTTTGAACCGGGTAAACCAGTGATAACGCCGTCATAGCTTCCTCGCTGATCTGTGCGACGAAAAAGCTGTCGATAATGTTGTATAGAGAATTAACCAGCATGGATAAAACCATAGGCAATGACATGGATAAAATCAGCGGTAATACCGGTTTCTCTTTCATGAAAGTGTCGTTCATCATTTTTCCTCCCTGGAACACGTTATGAGATATTTTTGCGGCGATGCCATGCCATCATCACAAGAGCAACGAGCAAAGTGGCAGTTTCGGCAACCGGAAATGCAAGCCAGATTCCGTTCAGATGGAACAATTTGTCCAGACACCATAAGGCGGGAACAAGGAAAAGCATCTGCCTGCATAATTGGATTGCCATGCTGAAGCCTACTTTTTCTGTAGCCTGAAAATAGGTGGAAATCATCGTGGAAAGGCCGCAAAACAGATAGCTTGCCGCCATCATCCGCATAGCGGATATTCCAAAGGAGCGCATGGCTTCCGACGCCGTAAACAATCCCAAAATCTGTGCTGGAAAAAGGATGACGGCCAATGTTCCCAGTATCATCATACCGGAGACCAAAGCGGTTCCGTATCGGAAAGCGGAGTGCAGCCTATCTCTGTTTCCCGCACCGTAGTTAAACCGCATAATAGGCAAACAGCCCTGAATCAAGCCGTTTACCGTCATAACAATCAGCTGCTGCACCTTAAAATACGCACCGAAGAATGCAATCGCCGTATCGGAATACGCCACCAGAAACAGATTGACGAATGTCACCATAAACGAACTGAGGGCATTCATAATGAAAGATGGTAAGCCAAGGGTGAATATACGGGCAATCATCCACTTTTGTATATGAAATTCTTTGATCTTTATCCGCACTTTTTGCTTTTTGCCCAGCAGCAAGGCAAATGCCAAAATCATGGATAACAAATAGCCCGCAACAGTAGCCACCGCAGCGCCACGGGTTCCCATAGCTGGAAAAACACCAATACCAAAAATTAGTAGTGGGTCAAATACAAAATTAACGACCACTCCTGCAATCTGGAACCACATAGGAGCAACCATGTTCCCAGTAGCCTGTATCATCTTCTGGATTGCGATATGCACCATGTTGGGAATTTGCATGAACGAACATACGCTCATATAGGCAATACTCAACTGATAAATTTCTTCGTTATTGGTGAATGCCCCAAAGTAGGGTTTCATAATCAGCAATGACAGAAGATTGAGCAAAGCACCAATTCCAAAGGCCAGTAACAATCCATGTGTGACGGTAGTATTTGCCTCATTCTGCTTTCTCTGTCCAAGATACCCTGCAATCAGTACATTCACACCAACGCCAATCCAGATAGATGCCGCATTCATCAAAGTTGTAATGGGAAACGACAGGGAAACCGCCGTCAAAGCATTTTCACTCAGCCGCGCTACAAACGCGCTATCTATCAGATTATAGGAATATTGCAGAAACATGGAAATCAGCGGCGGTATCGACATTTGCCAGATAAGTTTTCCAACGGGCGCAACCGCCATTTTGTTATTGGTCTGCATACTTTCCCTCTTTTCCACAAATTGTCCGAACAATATAGTTTTGTTTGCGTGCCGCAGGCTGACCGGCTTCCAGTACAGCGTCCAAAGCCTTGGAAGGGACAGGTTCCGATTTATAAGCCCGTACACTACGGCGCGTCTTGATAAGAGACAAAAAATTATTTTCCATACAGATATAGTTCTCCATTCTGCTAATACTTCCGAGATACAGGCAGCAAAAAAGCCACACAACTATCACAAGATAGCTGTGTGGCAAAAAGATGACCGAATCCGGAAAAGTCCACTAAAATTTTACGTTTATTATTATAGCGAACCCGAAGGAGACTGTCAAGCATCAATCATCACAGAATTGTGGCCATAGTCTATGAGCGTGATTTCTCGCGAAAAACCAACAATCTGTATCTGTTCTTTTGTGATGTAGTCAAGGAGCTTTTCATAGTGCCGCAAACTACTAACACTAATATGAAACAATTTTGACACTTCACCTATTGAGAAGAGATTTTTCCGATCCATATTTTACTCCTCCACCAGAACAAGTGTTGATTTGCGCCGTATGACTCCAAAGGCGATTAGGCAGATCACGACCGATATCAGTGAGCCTGCCGCAGTAGCTAGTCCCATCGGCAAAAGCGTTGCCGGGAATAATTTTGAAGTAACATAAACGCCAGGCACACGCATCAATACAATAGCGAGAATATTGTGTAAAAACGACAGGCCGGATTTCCTGCATGCGCAAAAAAAGCCGCTAAAACTAAAATGAATGCCAGCAAAAATACAGTCAAAAATGTAACCACGCAGATACTGGCCGCCTAAACGGACCACCGCCGCTCCGTCCACAGTGCTGGGATTGGTGAACAGCGAAACGATGCCTTCCGCTGTAAACTGGATCGCGATAGAAACAAGCACACCAAAGCCTGCGGCGAGCATCACCGCATAGCGCAGCGTTTGAATGGCCCGCTCCG
>ERZ832317.2051-NODE-2051-length-24156-cov-12.644247_pt1 | contig 24156 bp, 17 predicted proteins | sample MGYA00519695_ERZ832317 | MGnify/ENA primary metagenome ERZ832317 (study PRJEB31850, sample SAMEA3708726) | human gut metagenome | biome: human gut; feature: human-associated habitat; material: faeces | place: China | collected 2014 ...
TTCCAGTACGTCAAGACCTTCACGGAAGTTTGACTTGATAGGCAACTCGATCGTATGACCGGTTGTATCTGCCATCAGTCCTCGCATACCTGCCAGCTGTTTGATCTGTTTATCAGAACCACGGGCACCGGAGTCAGCCATCATGAAGATGTTGTTGTACTTATCCAGTCCGTCCAGCAGCTTTCTGGTCAGAACATCATCGGTTTCTTTCCAGGTCTCTACAACTTCTTTATAACGTTCTTCTTCTGTGATCAGACCACGTTTGTAGTTCTTTGTGATGTGGTCTACAGTCTCCTGAGCCTGCTTGATCAGTTCCGGTTTTTCAGGCGGAACGGTCATATCGGAAATGGATACGGTCATAGCTGCTCTTGTGGAGAATTTATATCCTGTTGCTTTGATATCATCCAGCACTTCTGCTGTCTTGGTAGCTCCGTGTGTATTGATAACTTTTTCCAGGATCTGTTTCAGCTGTTTCTTTCCTACATGGAAATCTACTTCCAGCTTCATTTCGTTTTCCGGAATGCTTCTGTTTACAAAGCCCAGATCCTGAGGCAGGATCTCGTTGAACAGGAAACGTCCCAGTGTGGACTCTACCGTACCGGTCTTTGTTGTACCGTCCGGCATGGTCTTTGCCATACGCACTTTGATTCTGGTCTGCAGAGTCAGTGCTTTGTTTTCATAAGCAAGGATTGCTTCGTTCACGCTCTTGAAGTACTTGCCTTCTCCGATCGAACCCGGTCTTTCCTGTGTCAGGTAGTAAATACCAAGGACCATATCCTGTGAAGGAACGGCTACAGGACCGCCGTCGGACGGTTTCAGCAGGTTGTTCGGTGAGAGAAGCAGGAAACGGCACTCTGCCTGAGCCTCTACGGACAGCGGCAGATGTACAGCCATCTGGTCTCCGTCGAAGTCGGCGTTGAATGCGGTACAAACCAGCGGATGCAGTTTGATCGCTTTACCTTCTACCAGGATCGGCTCAAATGCCTGAATACCCAGACGATGCAGTGTAGGAGCACGGTTCAGCATAACCGGATGCTCTTTGATTACTTCTTCCAGAACGTCCCATACTTCCGGCTGAAGTCTCTCTACCATTTTCTTTGCGTTTTTAATATTATGTGATGTTCCGTTTGCTACCAGCTCTTTCATAACGAAAGGTTTAAACAGCTCGATTGCCATTTCTTTCGGCAGACCGCACTGATAAATTTTCAGTTCCGGTCCTACGACGATAACGGAACGTCCGGAATAGTCAACTCGTTTTCCGAGCAGGTTCTGACGGAAACGTCCGGATTTACCTTTCAGCATATCGGACAGAGATTTCAGAGCACGGTTACCAGGTCCGGTTACCGGTCTTCCTCTTCGACCGTTATCGATCAGGGCATCTACTGCTTCCTGAAGCATACGTTTTTCGTTTCTGACGATAATATCCGGTGCTCCAAGCTCCAGCAGTCTCTTCAGACGGTTGTTACGGTTGATGATTCTTCTGTACAGGTCGTTCAGGTCAGAAGTTGCAAATCTTCCTCCGTCCAGCTGTACCATAGGACGCAGATCCGGCGGAATAACCGGGATAACAGTCATGATCATCCACTCCGGACGGTTGCCGGACTCACGGAATGCTTCTACAACTTCCAGTCTCTTGATGATTCTTGCACGTTTCTGTCCGGTAGCTTCTTTTAAGCCTCTTTTCAGCTCTTCGGATTCTTTTTCCATGTCGATGGCTTCCAGAAGCTCTTTGACAGCTTCTGCACCCATGCCGACACGGAATGTCATACCGTATTTTTCTCTGGCTTCCTGGAACTCTCTCTCAGTCAGTACCTGTTTGTACTGCAGTTCGCTGGTTCCTTTATCCAGAACGATGTAGTTGGCAAAATACAGTACTTTTTCCAGTACTCTCGGTGACAGATCCAGCATCAGTCCCATTCTGGAAGGGATACCCTTAAAGTACCAGATATGAGATACCGGAGCTGCCAGCTCGATATGTCCCATACGCTCACGGCGTACACTTGATTTTGTTACTTCAACTCCGCATCGGTCACAGATAACACCTTTGTAGCGGATTTTTTTATATTTACCACAGTGACATTCCCAGTCTTTGCTTGGTCCGAAGATTCTTTCGCAGAACAGACCATCTTTTTCCGGTTTCAGCGTACGGTAGTTGATGGTTTCCGGTTTCAGGACTTCACCATGTGACCATTCTCTGATCTTATCAGGAGATGCTAAACCGATTTTAATGGCATCAAACGTAATTGGCTGATACGTTTCATTATTTGTTGTTTCTGGCATGTATGGTTTCTCCTTTCACTTCCGGCTTACTCTTCCTCGAAAACTTCATCCGGGCTGAAGATTGCTTCATCCGGTGCGGACTCTTCCTGTACATCAACCAGCTCGTCGCCTTCAAACTCCTGTTTGGTATAGCCGTACTCGCCGAAAGAGGACTCCTCTTTTCTGTTGTAATCTTTGTTGTCGCCCTCGATGACAGAACGTAAGTCTGTGTCTCCATAGTCAACAGTTTCCATAAGTTCTACTTCTGTCTGGTCCTCCTTGAGCACTTTGACATCCAGACCAAGAGACTGAAGCTCTTTGATCAGAACTTTGAAGGACTCCGGAATACCAGGTTCAGGGATGTTTTCACCCTTGATGATCGCTTCATAAGTCTTAACACGTCCGACAACATCATCCGATTTAACAGTCAGTATCTCCTGCAGTGTATAAGAAGCACCATATGCTTCCAGAGCCCAAACCTCCATCTCTCCGAAACGCTGTCCGCCGAACTGAGCTTTACCACCCAGAGGCTGCTGTGTTACCAGGGAGTACGGGCCTGTGGAACGTGCATGGATCTTATCGTCTACCAGGTGATGCAGTTTCAGATAATGCATGTGTCCGATGGTTACCGGGCTGTCGAAATATTCTCCGGTACGTCCGTCACGCAGTCTTACTTTACCGTCTCTTGACAGCGGTACGCCTTTCCAGAGTGCTCTGTGGTCACGGTTGTCATACAGATACTGCAGAACTTCCGGCAGAAGCTCTTCGCCATGTTTCTTTTCGAATTCTTCCCACTCCAGATTGACATAATCGTTTGCCAGATCCAGTGTGTCCATAATGTCTACCTCGTTTGCACCGTCAAATACTGGTGTTGAGATATTGAATCCAAGTGCTTTTGCAGCCAGGCTCAGATGGATCTCCAGGACCTGACCGATGTTCATACGAGACGGCACACCCAGCGGATTCAGTACGATATCCAGCGGACGGCCATTTGGCAGGAACGGCATATCTTCAACAGGAAGGACACGGGAAACCACACCCTTGTTACCATGACGACCGGCCATCTTGTCACCTACAGAGATCTTTCTCTTCTGTGCAATGTAAATTCTTACGGACTGATTTACACCCGGTGCCAGCTCGTCACCATTTTCTCTTGTAAAGACTTTTGCATCTACGACAATACCATATTCACCATGCGGTACTTTCAGGGAAGTATCACGTACTTCACGTGCTTTTTCTCCGAAGATTGCACGCAGCAGACGCTCTTCTGCTGTCAGCTCTGTCTCGCCCTTCGGTGTTACTTTTCCGACCAGAATATCACCGGCACGCACTTCTGCACCGACACGGATGATACCACGCTCATCCAGATCTTTCAGTGCTTCATCACCGACACCAGGAACGTCACGTGTGATCTCTTCCGGTCCCAGTTTGGTATCACGTGCTTCTGCTTCGTATTCCTCGATATGGACAGATGTATATACATCGTTCATAACCAGTCTCTCACTCAGTAGAACGGCATCCTCGTAGTTGTAACCTTCCCAGGTCATGAATCCGATCAGAGGGTTCTTACCAAGAGCGATTTCGCCGTTGGATGTGGAAGGACCGTCTGCGATAACCTGTCCGGCAGCAACTCTGTCGCCCTTGAAAACGATCGGACGCTGATTGTAGCAGTTACTCTGGTTGCTTCGTGAAAACTTGGTCAGACGATACTCATCTCTTGTACCATCATCGTTGCGAACCACGATACGTTTGGATTCAGAAGACTCGATCGTACCATTTTTCTTTGCAACCACACATACACCGGAGTCAACCGCTGTCTTTTCTTCCATACCGGTTCCTACTACAGGAGCTTCGGTTGTCAGAAGCGGTACAGCCTGACGCTGCATGTTAGATCCCATCAGAGCTCGGTTTGCGTCGTCGTTCTGCAGGAACGGAATCAGTGCAGTAGCAACGGAAAATACCATCTTAGGAGACACGTCCATGTAATCAAACATGTGTCTTTCGTATGCCTGTGTCTCTTCACGGTAACGACCGGAAACGTTCTTGCTGATGAAGTGTCCTTCTTCGTCCAGAGCCTCATTCGCCTGTGCTACATGGTAATTATCCTCTTCGTCCGCAGTCATATATACTACTTCATCTGTGACACGCGGGTTCTTAGGATCTGTTTTATCGATTTTACGATATGGTGCTTCGATGAAACCATATTCGTTGATCTTTGCATAAGATGCCAGTGAGTTGATCAGACCGATGTTCGGTCCTTCAGGAGTCTCAATAGGACACATTCTTCCGTAGTGGGAATAGTGTACATCTCGAACCTCAAATCCGGCTCTGTCTCGTGACAGACCGCCAGGACCCAGGGCGGATAAACGTCTCTTGTGTGTCAGCTCACCCAGTGGGTTGTTCTGATCCATGAACTGGGACAGCTGGGAAGATCCGAAGAATTCTTTCACGGCCGCTGTCACCGGTTTGATGTTGATCAGAGACTGTGGAGAAATGCCTTCCAGATCCTGTGTTGTCATTCTTTCACGAACGACTCTCTCCAGTCTGGAAAGACCGATACGGTACTGGTTCTGCAGCAGTTCTCCGACTGCACGGATACGACGGTTGCCCAGGTGGTCGATATCGTCATCATGGCCGATGCCGTACTCCAGATGCATGTTATAGTTAATAGAAGCAAAAATATCTTCTTTTGTGATATGCTTCGGAATCAGCTCATGGATATTTTTGTGGATCGCATCCTTAATATCTTCTTCGCTGGCGTTTTCTTCCAGTATTTTTTGCAGTACCGGATAATATACTAATTCTGTAACACCTGCAGATTCCGGATCAAAGTCAACCCATTCGCCAAGGTCTACCATCATATTGGAGAGCACCTTTACGTTACGCTGCTCTGTCTGGATCCATACAAACGGAACGCCTGCATTCTGGATCTTGTCTGCAAGTGCTTTATCTACTTCTGTACCAGCCTCAGCCAGGATCTCACCGGTAGACTCGTCTACAACATCCTCAGCCAGAACCTGTCCGCAGATGCGGTTGCGAAGCAGCAGTTTTTTGTTGAACTTATAACGTCCGACTTTTGCAAGGTCATATCTTCTCGGATCGAAGAACATGCTTGTGATCAGGCTCTCTGCACTGTCAACTGCCAGCGGTTCGCCCGGACGGATCTTTTTGTACAGCTCAAGCAGACCTTCCTGATAGCTCTCGGAAGTATCTTTTGTCAGGCTGGCAAGGATTTTCGGTTCTTCACCGAACAGATCGATGATCTCCGCATTGGTTCCGTAGCCAAGTGCACGGATCAGAACGGTGATCGGCACCTTTCTGGTTCTGTCTACACGAACATAGAAAATGTCATTGGAGTCTGTCTCGTATTCCAGCCATGCACCACGGTTCGGAATAACAGTAGAAGAATACAGTTTTTTACCCAGTTTATCATGTGCGATTGCATAATAGATGCCAGGAGAACGTACCAGCTGGCTGACGATTACTCGCTCTGCACCGTTGATCACGAAGGTACCGGTTGCTGTCATCAATGGCAGATCTCCCATAAAGATCTCATGCTCATTGATTTCATCGTTCTCTTTATTATGAAGTCTTACTTTTACTTTCAAAGGTGCAGCATATGTTGCGTCACGTTCTTTACATTCTTCGATTGAATATTTTACGTCATCTTCGCACAGCGTGAAATCCACAAATTCCAGGCTCAGCTTGCCGCTGTAGTCTGTAATTGGCGAGATATCATCAAAAACCTCTTTGAGTCCAGATTCCAGGAACCATTTATAAGAGTCCACCTGTATTTCGATCAGGTTAGGCATCTCAAGAACCTCTTTCTGTCTGGAATAACTCATACGGAAGCTTTTGCCGCTTTTAATTGGACGTATTCTGTTTTTCTCCATTGACATTTCACCCCTGTTCTTTCTATCTAAAAAATTCAAGTCACTTTTGGCACTTTTGGGCATAGTTATACCAAAAAGCATACACTTTCACAATAGTGCACTTTCCATACTACCACGTCTGTTTGTCAATGTCAAGTATCTTTTTTATTGACGCAAAAACCGGCCAGGATTACTCCTGACCGGTGCAAGTTCTGTTTTACAAAAAAGCAGTTACAATTATTTAAGAGTAACTTTTGCTCCTTCTGCTTCCAGTTTTGTTTTGATGTCTTCAGCTTCTGCTTTAGATGCAGCTTCTTTCAGAACCTTAGGAGCTCCGTCAACTACTGCTTTCGCTTCTTTCAGTCCCAGACCAGTTACTTCACGAACAACTTTGATAACTTTAACTTTGTTAGCACCAACTTCTGTCAGTTCTACGTCAAACTCATCTTTTTCTTCAGCTGCTGCTTCACCAGCACCTGCTGCTGCAACTACAACACCTGCTGCTGCAGATACACCAAATTCTTCCTCACATGCTTTTACTAAATCATTTAACTCTAATACAGATAACTCTTTGATAGCTTCGATAAATTCAGCTGTTGTCAATTTTGCCATTTTATTTTCCTCCATTATTTTTATTTTTTCAGGCGGCATTTTCTATGCGGCCTCTGTGATGATTCTTATTCTTATGCTTCTTCCTGTTTCTCTGCAATCTGGCTGATAACGCGTGCAAAGTTTGCGATCGGAGACTGGATGCTTCCAAGCAGTTTGCCCAGCAGTTCTTCTCTTGAAGGGATGCTTGACAGTGCTGTGATACCTGCCTCATCGTAGTAAGCGTCTTCTACAACACCTGCAACGAGTTTCAGTGCTTTCACATCTTTTGCATATTTAGCCAGGATTCTTGCAGGAGCAGTTGCATCATCTTTGCTGATAGCGATTGCGTTCGGTCCTTCCAGATGTTTGCAAAGTTCTTCACAAGGTGTGCCTTTGAATGCAAAGTTCATCATTGTGTTTTTGTACACTTTGTAAGAAACACCGGCTTCTCTGAGCTCTTTACGCATTGCAGTATCCTGCTCTACGGTGATTCCGCTGTAAGTAACCAGTACGATGGAAGCCGCATCTTTGATCGCCTCACTGATCTCTGCCACGATCGGCTGTTTCTGTTCTACTTTTGCCATTAACTTTTACCTCCTTATAGATTCTGCCCGGTGTGCCATAAAAGCCCACCACTGAATATTCTGGGAGGAATTCATAACAATGAAAAACCTCTCTGTCAAACTAACAGAGAGGTTCTGTAATCATTCTCTTAAGAATTCTTCACTCCTCGGCAGGCGTTTTAACCTTATGCCTAACGGCACCTGCTGTCTCTGGCAGTTTTCTGTAAAACTATAGCACATCTGCCACTGTTATGTCAAGGAGTTTTTGCATTTTTCTGACTAAGAATTTTTGTATTTTTTTCTGACCACTTTTGACCAGTTACTCTGCATTTTCTTACCGCCCGCTTTTTTATAAGTCCGGATCTTGTAATAGTAAGTTTTTCCTTTGCGTGCCTTCTTGTCAAGATAACTCTGGGTCTTTCCCTTTTTCACAACATGAATCTTTTTATATCCGCTCTTTTTCTTTGTGGAGCGATAAATATAATATCCATTTGCACCGGATACTTTTTTCCAGGTGATCCGGATCCCTTTTTTCGTTGCTTTTGCTTTTACATTTCTGACAGCTTTCGGTCTGGTCACAGTCGGTTTTGCCGGTGCTGCCGGCGTTTGAGTTTCCGTCTGTTTTTTATCATCCGACGGTTTGTTTATTGTTTCACTTTCCGATTCTTTTTCCGATTCCGTTGTTGTCTCTTTCTGCGTTTCACTCTCTGTTTCGCTTTCTTTCTGTGCATCTGCCGGGATTTTGAATGCAGTAACAGAATGCGGAGCCAGGCTGTATTTTGCTGTTTTCTCTGTTACGGAAATCTTTGTTTTCTGTACATCTACTTTATTTGGATTTGCCTGTGTGTTTTCATCCAGCACATCATCCGATGTCAGATACCATACCTGAAGATCTTTTCCTGTCAGGTCTTTTCCGTCTATGATCAGATTTACATCTGTTCTTTCATCTCTGCTGTTATTCACAACCGTAAGATAAATATTCCCCTGTTCATCTTTTGAGGAAATTGCTTTTACAAGCGGAACATTGTACCCCTTATAGGTATAACAGGTCACATTTCCTTCAATTTTCTGGCCAATCTGCGTTGTTCCTGTCATATTATTGAAAATGGAAAACATTTTTGCAGAAGGGGTCGACACAAAATCGGTCGTTCCATCGTTTTGTTTGATCGCCTGGATCACACACTGAGAGCCTGAGCCAAGGTTATCTGCTCCATATGGATAATCAACCAGACAATGTTTGTTGATATAAGGTGTTCCAAAGCCAATGTAATCAATCATTTCATTTGCAATGTAAACAGCATGTCCGATCCCACGGACAAACTGGGTATTATGGTTATATACGCCAAATTCAGACAGAACTGGCACTTTCCCCATTCCAGGTGCATATTGCTTCATCGCATCCACCAGTTCTTTTACACGGGGCATATTGTACTGCAATGACCGTCCGAGCACTTTTTCATAGAACTCCGGATCATTGTCTGCAATAACTCCGCCGCTTGTATCACTGTACGGATGAATAACAACACCATCATAATACTTATTGTAACCTTTCTGTGCCATTTTCTGCACAAAAGAAACCTGCTTGCCGCTTCCGCAGTATACCTGGATCTCCATCCCCAGTTCATCAGCAATCTTGTTCATCGCCTGATAATACGACACAAATCCATCACGGTCACTCTGGTAAGATGCGGTGATTGCCTTTCCTGACTGTGGAACATTTCCATTTATTCCATCACCAAATGTAATTTTACCTGTTTTGCAGTCTACCGTGCAGACATTCTGTGCCCCCTTGCCTTCCAGGGAATCCACGATCTGCCACTGTGTTCCGCCTACATAGACAGCCACAGAATTTTCTACTGCCGGTGTATAACGTACATAGCGAACCTGATTTGCTGTTCCATCACTGTTTGTGGCCTGATCTCTCCAGTCTTCATCCTTAACCGTCCTGGTATTCTGACCGAAAGTCATTCTGCCGCCGTCAATATAAGCATCCATCCAGTCAGTGTTTCCTCTGCCATCCATCCAGTAGGTCTGTCTGTAATAACCGATTTCATTTCCGATTTCAAAACGTGTTACACCATAAGGTTCCGGATGCCCATTGGCTGCACGCACTTCTGCCCAGTCTACGCCACCGTTTGGGTTCGTCACCTCACCGTCTGCCGGTGCATTTAAGTATTCGATCAAATCTGCCGCATCTGCTGCACTTCCCTGACCCATACCATAAACCCAGACCGCCTCTGCTTTGATATCATCGTAAATCCAGCTCATTGCCTCATCCAGCCCGAAATTCGGTGTGATCGGATCAGATGTTTCCGGAAGTCCATGTACTGTTTTCTTTCGCTGCTCTGCAGGTCCGATGCTGCGTTTCCAGTCAAACAGATTGGATACCGTTCCACCTGGATAACGTACAGAACCAAAATGTGCTTCTTTTACATATTCATTAAATTTAGCTTCCACTTTCTTTTCTGATGCGTTCCATGAGCTGTAAGCATTATTATGATAACGATGATTGATGCCAAACATTGCTTTTGAGATTTCACGCACTTCTTTGGAAGTATCCACCGTAATGTCTAGGTTCGTGACAGCATTTTCAGAATAAACCTCGTAAATACTCTGGATCTGTGCCGGTGTCATCACTTTTTTATAATAACGCACTTCATCCATATATCCTTTGAAACCCGTTTTTTCAGTAGCATTCTTATGATTTCCGATCAGGAGATCCGTGAGTGCATCTACATAACTACCGTCCAACGTGTTTTCGTTTACCAGTTTTCCATTGATATAAAACTGTGCTTTTTTCGCCGTATGGCTGCTTGTAAATGCCACATGCACCCATTTGCCTCCGGCTACCGGGCTCTTGCTCAGCACATCGCTGGCTGTTACATAAGTCCCAAGTTTCATATTAGAATCCAGATAGAGAATGCTCCGTCCCGCCCCTGTCTGCTGGAACAGATATTTTTTGTCCGTGCTGCCGCCAAACATATCGTCATCGCACTTGATCCATGCCATCAGCGTGACATCATCCCGAGCTGCATTGACTGCATCTGGCAGTTTCAGCGAAGATGCAGATGTTCCATCAAAATATGCCGCACTTCCTGAAATACCTTCACTCTCTTTTCTGGTAACTCCGCTGCCCTGCACTTCCACTTTCTGGGCAGACTGTGATGCACTGTTCGTGGTCAGGGCATCGTCAAAATTCAGATAAACAGACAGACCTTCTCTCAGGTCATCCGCTTCTTCCGCCGCAAACACTTCGTTATAATTATAACCACCCGTGCCTGGCACTGCTGCCGCAGTAACACATAACGCCGTCAGAATGCATGCTGTTCGTTTCGCCATGCTGCTCCATGTTCTTTTCTTTTTCATAGTAACCTCCTGTTTTTAATTTTAAGAATCCCCGTCTTCCTGCTGCAAGCTGCACGCCATACATCGCATGGTCTGTTTTCCCGTACACTTCCGCAGGCTGATGGAGGCTGTATGCAGATTTACTAAATTAAATCTGCTTTTTTTGCAAGATCAGACGCAAAATCCCTCTCATCCTTTCGCATCTGTTTACATATAATATCATATTACCATAAAGAAAGAGAAAAAAACAGGTGTATTTTCGTTGTTTTATATAATAATCCCATAATTTTAACTCAAAAAAAGACCGCCATATCGATTTCTCGATACAGCGGTCTCTGCTCGCCTTGCAAATCTGAATTAAACCAGTTTTACCGGATTCAGTTTTACGCCCGGTCCCATAGTAGGAGCGATTGTAACACTTCTCAGGTACTGACCTTTCAGTGTGCTTGGTTTTGCTTTATTAATTGCATCAATAAGCGTCTGGAAGTTTTCGCGCAGTGCATCCTCTTCGAAGGAAGCTTTTCCAAGTGGCACATGGATAATGTTATTCTTGTCCAATCTGTACTCAATCTTACCAGCTTTGATATCAGCGATAGCTTTTGTTACGTCCATAGTAACGGTACCAGCCTTCGGGTTTGGCATCAGTCCTTTAGGACCAAGTACACGACCCAGACGACCTACAACACCCATCATGTCCGGAGTTGCTACTACTACGTCGAAATCCAGCCATCCTTCATTCTGGATCTTCGGGATCAGTTCTTCTCCGCCTACGAAATCAGCACCAGCTGCCTGAGCTTCGTCTGCTTTTGCGTTTTTAGCGAATACCAGAACACGAACTGTTTTACCAGTTCCATGAGGCAGAACTACTGCACCACGGATCTGCTGATCTGCGTGACGTCCGTCACATCCTGTTTTGATATGAGCTTCGATTGTTTCGTCAAATTTTGCAACAGCAACTTTCTTTACTAAAGAAATTGCTTCTGGAATATCATAGAGAGTTGCACGATCAACTGCTTTCGCAGCCTCTACGTATTTCTTTCCTCGTTTCATATTAAATAACCTCCTGGTGGTGTTTGCGGGAATATCCCTCCCACGTTTTTTCGTTTTCGTTTACGGAACTGCAAGCTTATTGTGAAGCCTGTATGAAATGAATTAGTCTTCTACAGTGATACCCATAGAACGAGCTGTACCAGCGATCATGCTCATAGCTGCTTCTACAGATGCTGCGTTCAGATCCGGCATTTTCATTTCAGCGATCTCTCTTACTTTATCTTTAGAGATTGTAGCAACTTTGGTCTTGTTCGGAACACCGGAACCAGATTTGATGTTGCATGCTTTTTTCAGCAGTACTGCTGCCGGCGGAGTCTTTGTTACGAAGCTGAAGCTTCTGTCTGCGTATACTGTGATAACAACAGGGATGATCAGATCACCTTTATCTGCTGTTCTTGCGTTGAACTCCTTTGTAAACTGAACGATGTTAACACCATGCTGACCAAGTGCCGGACCAACTGGTGGAGCCGGTGTTGCCTTTCCAGCAGGAATCTGTAATTTAATATAACCTGTTACTTTTTTTGCCATCTTAGGCACCTCCTATGTGGTATTGTCGGGGGTTTCCCTCCCACTTGCTTCGGTTTCCGATTGATCCGAAGCGGTTCTCTGTTACTTACAACATTGCGGCATCGGCCACAGCCGGTGACGCATACCAAAAATATTACATTTTTTTGATTTCTGTGAAACCGATCTCTACCGGAGTCTCACGTCCGAACAGTTCGACATTGATTGTCACGATCTGTTTACTTGGATTAATGGACTGAATAACGCCTACGGTATCTTTCCATACACCTGCGGTGATGGTAACCGTATCTCCTTCTTCGAAATCAATCTCAAGTTCTGCAGGTTTGATTCCGAGCGGTGCCATTTCCTCCTCTGTAAGCGGAACTGGCTTGGATCCAGGTCCAACAAAGCCGGTAACACCTCTGGTATTTCTTACGACATACCAGGTATCATCATTCATGATCATGTTCAGCAGAACATAGCCCGGAAACAGCTTTTTCAGAACCTGCTTCTTGGCACCGTTCTTCACTTCCACAACTTCCTGCATCGGAACTCGAACCTCAAGGATCTGATCCTCCAGGTGACGGTTTTCAATTGTTTTTTCAATGTTGGCCTTTACCTTGTTCTCATACCCTGAATAAGTATGAACTACATACCAGTTTGCATCTGACATATTATCACCCTGTCCTTATTTTACTAAGAAATCAACACCGTACTGTACGATCATATCAATGATGGTGATCAGAACGCCCAGTACTACCGAAACGCTAAGGACTGCTGCCGTCTGCTTGCCGATGGATTTCTGATCCGGCCAGATAATTTTGCGGAACTCAGCTTTCAGACCGTCGAACCAGCTTTTTTTAGGAGCTTTTTCTTTCTTTTCCTTTTCGCTCATATAATCACTTATCCTTTCGCACCCGGCTTATTTGGTTTCCTTGTGATTCGTGTGTTTCTTGCAGAATCTGCAATACTTCTTGGTTTCCATTCTCTCAGGATGAGTTTTCTTATCCTTTGTCATGTTGTAATTACGCTGTTTGCATTCTGTACATGCCAATGTAATTCTTGTGCGCAAAACTTCCACCTCGCTCTCTTTGTTTTTTGCTCACAGCCTTTATGGGCTGATGAATTTTAGGCATAAAAAAAAGACCTACTTCCATTCGCCAGACCAGTCTATCATGACATTAAAAAGAAGTCAAGTCTTTCTTGTGTTTCTGACACTTTTTTTCTTGTGTTTCTGACACTTTTTTTGCCAAATACCTGACATACGGCAAGTATCAGAAAAGAACGGGAAATACTTCCGCATCCCCACAGCCTGACTTCCATTTTTCAAGCACAGCCTGATAAACTTTTGCCTCTGCCGCATGCATCTGGCAGAGATATTCCGGACATCCTTTTTCTTCTCCACATTCAGCAGCAATCATCGCAATGCAGGGATGACAGATTTTTCTGTTTGCACAATGTATACACGCCGGAGAACAGCATACTTTTTCTGTCTGTGCAACCAGTTCTTTCCAGGCTTCTGCAAAAGAACGCTCTTTTAAAGATATTTTTGCCGAAGCGTACATGCCGCAGTTGACCAGATTGCCCTGCCAGTCCACCCAGAAAGAACAGTGTCCGGCCCGGCAGTGCATGGTCATCACATTTTCATCCGTCATCTTTTTGTCTTCACATCTTTTTTCTTCGTCAGAATTTTCCCGAAACCGTTCCTCTCCTTTTTGGAATCTGCCAAACCGCTCAGCCTGCCGCCAAAACCAATCCCCATCTCCGGTCAGAAAATCGGTCTTTACTCTGGCAAGTGCGGCCTCTTCCGAGGAGAGGCGTTCATTTTGTCCGACCATTGCTGCGTTTCGGCGAATCGGCGGAAACATATAGGTTGCAGCCTGGATCGGTATCTGACACTCTTTTGCATAAGAAATCATACTCTCCAGATCCTGTACATTCTGCGGTGTAATGCTGGCGTTCAATTTGATCGGCACCCCATACTGTTTCAGCCATCGGACGGCATTTTTCACTTTCAGAAAGGATTCGCCGTTTCCGCAGAGCTTCTGATAAGTCTCTTCACTCGCCCCGTAAAGTGTGATGTTGATCCTGGTCGGTGTGTGCCTGCCAAGCCACCTGGCCATGTTCTGATCGATCAGGGATGCATTGGAATTGATGCTGACCTGCATTCCAAGATCCTGCATTCCGGCAAAGACTTCCTGAAAATCTTCGTACAGAAACGGCTCCCCGCCCGTCAGAAGCGGAAACAGCAAACCACATTTTGCGGCATCTTTTGCAATCTCAAGCCACCTCTTTCCATCCATCAGTCCGCCTGCTTTCTCCACTTCTGCCCTGCTTTTACGGACATAACACATTTTGCAGGCAAAATTACAGATCGGGAGCAGTTCAAATGCCCCGGTCAGTGGGATTCTCTCCGCTCCCGCTTTTGCCCATAAACGCCTGCTGATCGTTCCCTGCATATTTTCTCTTCTCCTTCCTGTTTAAGCATACGTTATGTATTTCTTGTGACACTCTTCCGTATACCTTACTTCCGTACTCGCTTCACATTTTGCATGTCTGAATAAATTTCATTTTATCTTTTCCTACAGATATCGTCCATCTTCAGAATTTTTTCCAGACACGCAACTGCCTGCTCATCCATCGTTGCAGTCAGCTGGTAGACCGGCATTTCTTTCAGCAACAAAAACAGATTTTCTGCCGCCTGGGTTCTGGCATTTTCACTCCACCAGTCGATCACAAGCTGCGGCATCAGCTGTGCCATCGCTTTCCCTGCCCGCAGTCTTTCGATGCTGCTCTTTCCATTCTGCGACTGTTTTACCAGAACGATGCATCCCGCCACATGCACTTCCCCGCTTCGCACCGGCTGTGATCCATCCATCGGATAGCCGTAGCTGTACCAATTTCCGTCCTGTTTTCGCAGAAGTGTCCGGTCATTGCAGATAATCCTGGCATTTCTGAACCTCTCCCAGAGTTTTGCCTGCGTGGTCTTTCCCGCCCCGGATGGTCCGGCAAATAAAATCCCGGTTTCCTGATATGTAATCTGTGCCGCGTGAAAAAACAGTACAAGAAACTGTTGAAGGATGGCCCGCATCGGAAAATAACGCAGGATTTCACCAAGACTTTTCGGTGCAACCGGAAGCAGCCGTTCCTGTATCCTGCACGAAACATGTGAAAAAGTATCGTCGTATTCCACGCAGGAAATTGCTCCCTTTTCTCCCTCCCACACAATACAGTAATTTTTCTCTTCCCTGCGATAGTAAGTCTGGATCAGATCTTCTCCAAGCTTTACCGCAGAACGAAGCGGCGGCTTTACCCACTTCCAGGAAACCGCCGCCAGAATATCTGTCTCTTTCCATTTTTCATCCTGACCGGATATACCGGATCTTTCCCGGATTATAAATGGAAGGAACACATCTTCGATCTGAATTTCTTTTTCACAGTCCAGACAGATTTTCACACCGCCAAGGCATAACATGATGTGCATCCCCGGTACCTCGCTTTTTCTGTTTCTCTTTGTGTTCAGGATGTCCAGTAACCGCCGCCTGCTGTCGTGTAACAGTCGCACGTATCCTCCGAATAAAACTGTACATTGTGCACACTTCTTGCAGCACTGTATGTTTCAAACGGATCGATGTAATCGCTGCACTGGCTGTATCCGTTCATTTGCGGACCGTTGTGGACGACCGTTTCACAGTTGCTTGCGATCGAAGCATCCAGCTGATAGCGTTCCACTTCTGCTTTTGGAGTTTCATACGTTTTCTTCATATCCATTCCCCTTCCCGTATGTCTGTTTCTTTATGATCGTAAACTCGGCATTTCCGGTTACTTTGATATTGGTTGCGGAAACCAGTCCCTCTTCGGCTTTGATCTCAAATGTAGCTATCGTGCTTCCGTCTTTTTCACTGATATCCGCACATTTTGAAATTTCATAATAACAGTCTGCTGCATTTTTAAGTTCCAGGATTTGTCCGTTGACTGAGACTTTTGCATTTCCGAACGGAGCTTTTACTCCAAGATAAAGTTTGTTCGTATTTGGATCCCAGTCTTTTAAAGAGAAGGTTACGCTCTGATCTTCATCAAGATAAACCTCTTCTTTCGGCCCGTTGCTCTTATATTCGGAAGCTTTTTTGATCTCATCGTTTGAATCGGTAAATACCACAAATGTTTTTCCATCCCACTGGATCTCGCCGTTCTCATCAACCTCCGTATAATCGGAGAGAAGTTTCTGACGCAGTGTAACTGCCGTCATATTTGCTTCACCATCCTGGTTGTAGGCCTGTGCTGCAATATCCACATGTTCATCCGTTTCATCAAGCGGCTGCATCACACGGATCCCATCCAGCCAGAAATCTGAGCCAAAACGATTTCCCGCCTTTGCAACAGACACTTCTACATTATATGTGCCATATTCGGAAGTATTCCAGGTAAATACTGGAATATTGTATAAAGTGATCTTGTTTTCACTCTGATAAATGGTGTTGCGGTATCCATGATAGATTTCTCTGCCTTTTGCATCTCTGATCACGATCCGCAGATAGCCGCTGTTATTGGATGTCCTTGCAAAGAAAGAAGTTCCCTTTCCGGTAAAGGTGTAAGTAAATTTTGCTGCACCTTTTTCTGTGCTTACATAACAGCTGGAACCGTTGCTGTCTTCGCTGTCACTTAAATAAGCAACATCTGAACCATACGGACTGTCACCGGCATCCCCGACTACGCCCGGTTCCTGGTAATCCTCCTGAGGTGTTCCCTCCTGTTCCCAGCTTCCGTTTGGATATTCTGCCATTCCGAAATCTTCTTCATAATACATGTCGGTCGCCGGAATGATATAAACCTTTGCCTGTGCCTCCTGATCATCTACACCGTTTGTACTCTTTACTTTTGCAGTATAATTTAAAACTTCTACGCCGGTCAGCTGTTTTGTCAGCGTGTAATGGATTTTTCCGTCTTTTACTTCGGCCGTTCCATATTTCAGAGAATTGCTGTCGATTTCAACCAGTTCTTTGCTACCTCCGACTGCCAGATCATTTACCAGAGGATCAATTTCAACCGGAAGTCCGTAGTCCAGAACAATATAATCGTCATTTGCCTCAAAAGATGCCGTTTCTTTGTGCAGCATTTCATTTTCACAGGTGAACGATACCTGATCTGCTTTGTCTGCTTCACCTTTTGCAGTCACGCTCATACTCGTTCCGGCACTGTCCGAATCCACGACATGGAAACCACCGGCTGCTTCCGCCTGATAACTCCATTTCGGAACGATCCAGCTCGCTCCGTTGTCCGCCTCGGTAATATAATAGGTTTTGCCGTCATCTTCATCCATCGTTCCGATGAATTTCGCAGTCTGACCATTTTTCAGTGCAAACCTTCCGTCCGTTCCGGTCATTCTCGTATCTACATACTGATTGTTGATGTCATAGAGATTGTAAGTTGCATCTGACACTGCTTCGCCGTCACGGTAGAGCGTAAAATAAAAATCTCGCTGGCTGATCTGTGCTAAAATACTGTCATCCAGTTTTATTCCTTTACTGTCTGTTGTTTTGACTGTTTTATGCACCGAAACGGTATCTTTCATTGGCAGATTGAATTTGATTTTACAGTTGGAAGCTCCTTCTCCACGTTCCAGATAATAGACGGTCAGCGTATGCTGATCGGTCGCTGCAAATGTTTTTAACGTGGTATCAAAAATACCCGCACCTTCAGAATCCCGGAACACTTTTTTTGAGATCTTTCCGGCTGTTGATCTTCCTCCTTTAATAAACATTCCGCTTGTCTGACCGGAACTGGTCGCGGAAATTTCTGTTTTGTTCTGTGCAAAATTAATCGTTCCGTTGACCGAATCGTGGATGCCTCCGATATCCAGAACAAGCTTTCCGTCAATAAATACCCACACATCATCATCACCGGCAAACTCAAACTTGATATCTTCGTCTGAAGTGCTGGAAATTTTGCCATCTGCCGTCATGGAAAACGGAATCGTTGCGATCATTCCAAAATGATAATCCGGCGTCCTCACACTCGTTCCGCTGTTGAACGGATAAAAGCCCTTTCTGTTATCTGTCTTATTCGTCTGTGCCGTGTCATTCCAAGTCAGATTCGTTTCACTTGCTGCTGTTCCAGAAAAATACGCTGAATCCTGACTTGCATCAAATGTATAATATCCATTTTCATATACAAACGGCAGTCCGACATTCGTGTAAACTTCTTTTGTTTTTGTGTCACCGGAATCAAAAATGCCGCCGTCCGGAACCGTAAAATGAATGTTTCCATTCTGCATGTCAGAACCCACCAGACCGCTGTAAACATAACCCTTCTGACTGGTCTGCGTGGATGAGATCGTATTATTTGTCGTCAGCAGACCGGTCCAGGTATTCCAGGTGGCATAGCTGCTGCCGGGAGCACCATTCGAAAAATAGATACCCCGAAGAACTCTGCTGTTCGGATTTTCTGCCTTGTCTTCCTGATAAACTGCCTGATTGATCGTCTCCTGATCATAATCATAAAGCGTTACCGGAAAATAACGGATCTCTTTTTGTGATGCCGCCTGCGAAATTGCTTGGGATACCGCTTTTGGCACACTGTCAAAACTTCGAAATGCTGCCTCTGCCTCAGATGGCATGGCGGTGACCGTAACTGCGGTTGCCAGCGTTACCGCCAGAATACGTGATACTCTTTTTCTCATAATTTTCCTCCTTTTTCTCAAAACATTTTTATTTTCCATAAAAAAGAGCAGAGATCTGTGCCTCTTTCGCACATTTCTCTGCTCTCGTTTTCACGATCGTTGCTTTATTTTTATATTTCTCACCTGTATTTTATAAAGATGCCATACGGATTGTTCCGCACTTCACACGCTTTTATTCTTACTGTACTGCTTTGAATGCTTCGTCCAGATCCTGGATGATGTCATCAATGTTCTCTGTACCGATGGACAGACGGATTGTGTTTGGTTTGATTCCCTGATCCAGAAGTTCTTCCTCTGTGCACTGGCTGTGTGTAGTGGTTGCCGGATGGATAACCAGAGATTTTACGTCTGCTACGTTTGCCAGCAGGGAGAACAGCTCCAGATTGTCGATGAAATCTTTTGCTTTCTGTGCGTCACCTTTGATCTCAAAGGTAAAGATAGAGCCGCCGCCGTTCGGGAAATATTTTGCATACAGTTCTTTCTGTTTCGGATCATCCGAAACAGACGGATGATGTACTTCTTCTACCTGCGGATGATTCTTCAGGTACTGTACGACTTTCAGTGCGTTCTCTACATGACGCTCTACTCTCAAAGACAGTGTTTCCAGTCCCTGCAGGAAAATGAATGAGTGGAATGGAGAGATGGTTGCACCGGTATCTCTCAGCAGGATTGCACGGATTTTTGTAACAAATGCTGCAGGTCCTACTGCTTTTGTAAAGCTGATGCCATGGTAGCTTGGGTTCGGTTCTGTCAGAGAAGCGAATTTACCGGATGCCTCCCAGTCGAATTTACCGCCATCTACGATAACACCGCCGATGGTTGTTCCATGGCCGCCGATGAATTTTGTTGCAGAATGTACAACGATATCTGCACCGTACTCAATCGGTCTTACCAGGTATGGTGTTGCAAACGTATTGTCAACAACCAGCGGGATTTTATGTGCATGAGCGATCTTTGCGATAGCTTCAATATCTACTACGTCTGAATTCGGGTTGCCCAGAGTTTCGATATAAACAGCTTTTGTATTATCCTGGATAGCTGCTTCTACTGCATCCAGATCAAAGATATCTACAAAGGTTGTTGTGATACCGTACTGTGGCAGTGTGTGCTCCAGCAGGTTGAAGGAACCGCCGTAAATATTTTTTGCAGATACGATGTGGTCACCGTTCTGTGCCAGGTTTTCAATGGTATATGAAATAGCTGCTGCTCCGGATGCTACTGCCAGTGCTGCAACACCGCCTTCCAGAGCTGCGATTCTCTTTTCGAATACATCCTCTGTCGGGTTTGTCAGTCTTCCGTAGATGTTACCGGCATCTGCCAGACCAAATCTTGCAGCTGCATGATCGCAGTTACGGAATACATAAGAAGAAGTCTGATAAATCGGAACTGCCCTTGCATCGGTGACCGGGTCTGGAGTTTCCTGACCTACGTGAAGCTGTAATGTTTCAAATTTAAATTTTCTGTTTTCTCTTGTAATTTTTTCGCTCATGTTATTCACCTTTTACTGCCATCTGGCGTGGCATTTTACCTTTCTTTGAATTAGTCTGTAAATAATGCTGTGGAGTAGTAACGATCTCCTGTGTCAGGAAGCAGTGCTACAATGGTTTTTCCTTTGTTTTCCGGACGTTTTGCCAGCTGGATTGCTGCGTAAAGAGCTGCACCTGAGGAAATACCTACCAGTACGCCTTCTTTCTTGGCAATCAGTTTGCCTGTTGCAAATGCGTCTTCGTTTTCTACTTTGATGATTTCATCATAAATGTTTGTATCCAGTACTTCCGGTACAAATCCTGCACCGATACCCTGGATTTTATGTGGACCTCCCTTGCCTTCGGAAAGAACCGGGGAAGTTGCCGGCTCTACTGCCACGATCTTGATATCCGGATTCTGCTCTTTCAGATATTCACCGACACCTGTCAGTGTTCCGCCTGTACCAACACCGGCTACGAAGAAATCTACCTTGCCGTCTGTGTCTTTCCAGATTTCCGGACCTGTGGTTGCTCTATGTGCTGCCGGGTTTGCCGGGTTTACAAACTGTCCCGGAATGTAGCTGTTCGGGATTTCTTTTGCCAGCTCATCTGCTTTTTCGATGGCACCTTTCATACCCTTTGCACCTTCTGTCAGCACCAGTTCTGCACCGTATGCTTTCAGGATGTTTCTTCTTTCAATACTCATCGTATCCGGCATGGTCAGGATGATGCGGTATCCTTTTGCTGCTGCAATAGATGCCAGTCCGATACCGGTATTTCCGGATGTCGGCTCGATGATAACAGAACCTTCTTTCAGAAGTCCTTTGCTCTCAGCGTCTTCGATCATGCTCTTTGCAATACGGTCTTTTACGCTTCCTGCCGGGTTAAAGTACTCAAGTTTTGCCAGGACAGTTGCTGAAAGCTCCTGATCTTTTTCTATGTTTACAACTTCTACCAGTGGTGTGTTTCCGATCAATCCTAAAGTTCCTTTATAAATGTTGGACATGTTATTTTCCTCCTTATTTATTCCTACCTTTTCGATATGTTTTATATGATTTACTCGAATTATATGCCAACATCCAGTATTTGTCAACACCTTTTTTCCTTTTTTTCAGACTTCCCTTTTTAAATCTCTAGAAATACAATAGGAAATATGATACTATCATTCTAAGGTTGAACGTTCCATTGCTGAAATCACCCGAAAGTGAAGCAATTCACAGGCGTCATGCCGGAGGACAACACTTTCAACACTGCTAATATATGAAACGAGGTGAGAAAAAATGAAAATTTCTACAAAAGGAAGATATGCTCTGCGTATGCTTCTGGATCTTGCAGAACATCAGAGCGAGGGTTACATCGCTTTAAAAGACATCGCAGCAAGACAGGATATTTCCAAAAAATATCTGGAACAGATCATCCCGATCCTGAACAAATCCGGTTTCCTGCTCGCAAGCCGCGGATTTCAGGGCGGATACCGTCTGGCAAAAACACCGGACAAATACACCGTCGGTGATATCTTACGTGCAACAGAGGGAAGTCTGTCACCGGTTGCCTGTCTGGACAATGAGCCGGTACTCTGTCAGAGAGCCGACATGTGTACGACACTTTCCGTATGGAAAGGATTGAAAAAAGTCATTGATGACTATGTAGATGGGATCACTTTGCAGGATCTTCTGGATCAGCAGCGTGAAACTTATGCAAATGATTATGTAATATAACATCCGGATTACAATGAAAAGATGTAACTGTTCAGTACCTTCACAGTTACGAAAAGATTACCATATTCTTTTTATCCGTAAAACACGATATCTTTTTAGAAAGAGAGGGTTATTTCATGAAAAAAAATATGTATTCTGTTTTGCTTCATTTTTTTCTGTTTGTATGCCTGGTCATACCTTTGCATACAACCGCAAATGCGGCAAACACCACCGACGGTTGTCTTCAGATTCTCACTTCTGATTTTGCCGGCAATTCCGCAAAAGAATTTATCGGAACACAGCATCTGAATATCACGGATTCACAGTATCAGACGATCCGTGCCTTTACGTTAGATTTAACTGAAAAATACAGTTCCACAAAGGACAAGATCACCGCCATCTATCAATGGGCAAAAGACACCAGTCTGAAGGCTTCTGTCGGGGAAGATGCCCCTGCGGATCTGGAGGATAATGATCCTTATAAAGTATTTAAAGAAAAAACCGGAGTATGTCAGGGCAAGGCAAACTTATGTAAGACCATGCTCGCCGCCATCGATGTTCCATGTATCATCGCCCACGGCTACTGGGAAACCGAAGGCCATGCATGGGATTTCGTTCTGTGTGACGGCAAATGGGGCATCGTCGATGCATCCATGTGGCAGATCTCGCTGGATGATCCTTCCGACATCTCTTCTCATTATAAAACAGACAGCCTGGAAGCTGTTCTTTATGAAAAGGACGGCTTTGAATTTACTTACTATCTGGGCGGCATTGGTGCTGTCGGCTATACCGGAAATGCGGAGCGTCTGGAAATCCCGAAAAGCTGCAATGGTTATCCTGTGATCAGTATCGCCGCAGAAAGCCAGATTTATTATGAACATTCCTTTCAGGATACAGCAGCAAAAGAACTGGTGCTTCCGGCAACGGTAAAATACGGAATCTACTTAAGTGACTATGAGATCCGTTCTTTCTATTCAAAATCTCTGGAATCTATTTCCGTAGATGAAAACAATCCGGTATTTGCGTCCTATGACGGAATACTTTATTCCAAAGATTACTCAAGAATCTACTCTGTCCCGGCAGGTATTTCCGAAGTTACTCTGAAACCGATGGAGATCCTGGAAAAAAATACGCTCACTAATCTTTCGAACCTGCGTATTCTGAAAATCGGAGAAGGTACAAAAGAACTGGAAGAAGATGCCATTGAAAACTGTGAGCACCTGGAAAAAGTTTATATTCCGGACAGTGTGACAACGATCGCATATGAAGAAAGCCATGGCAATGTTTACGAAGCTTTTAGCGGATGCCCGAATAACTTTATCGTATATGCATCTGCCGGAAGTGCAGGTGAAGCTTATGCCAGAAAGAAAGGACTGACCTGCAAAGATCCAAAAGAACTCTTCCCGGCAGATTACAGCAAGATCGATGAACTGCTGAAAAGCGTTCCGGATGATTCTGATCTTTACCGGTACACACCGGACAGCGTCAGCCGCTTAAAAGAAGCCATCCAGGCCATCAATCGTGACTGCACTGCCGCACAGCAGAATCTCGTTGACGAAATGGCAAAAAATCTGGAAACTGCAATCAAAAAACTGGAAGTTCGACCGGCTGTTCCGGATACCAACGAAACCGAAAAGCCACAGCCGGATACAGAAACACCGGAAACACACGTACCAGATCAGTCCGGCAATACGGAAACGCCAAAACCGGCTGCGAAACCGACCGCACCTGCAAAAGTAACCGGAGTGAAGATTTCTTATAAAAAATCCGGCAAAGCAATCCTTGGCTGGAAAAAAGTAAAAAATGCCTCCGGGTATGAGATTTACCGTTACCAGAATAAAAGATGGGTAAAAGTGAAAAAGGTTGGTAAAAAAACAAGCTTTGTAATAAAGAAACGCTCCCGAAAAACCGTGTACTATCGCGTGAGGGCTTTCCGAAAAAAAGGGAAAAATGTGAGCTATGGAAAATACTCTAGGAAAGTGAAGTGTAAAGCTCTTCAGAAAGCCAAATAAAAAGTTGTGGCGGAGGTTTGTGTAAATGTGAAAATGAACGCCATAGAAATGATTTTATAAAATATATAACGCCATGATGATTCGAAAACAATCTCCTGACACGCTGCGTTTCCTGTTC
>ERZ832317.2068-NODE-2068-length-24033-cov-12.110810_pt1 | contig 24033 bp, 22 predicted proteins | sample MGYA00519695_ERZ832317 | MGnify/ENA primary metagenome ERZ832317 (study PRJEB31850, sample SAMEA3708726) | human gut metagenome | biome: human gut; feature: human-associated habitat; material: faeces | place: China | collected 2014 ...
CGGCGGATTATACCCCTGGCATGCTGGAGAAAGCAAAAGAAAATGTGGGAAAATATGCGGATCGTGTCCGTTTTTGGAGAGAGGATGCGCAGAATCTGGATTTTGAAAATGAGACTTTTGATGTTATTATATCCAGAAACCTGACCTGGAATCTGCCCCATCCGGAAATGGCTTATAAAGAGTGGCTTCGGGTGCTGAAAAAAGGTGGAAAGCTTTTGAATTTTGATGCCAACTGGTATGGCTATCTTTTTGATGAAAAGAAGCGGCAAGCCTATGAGGAAGACCGTAAGAATACACAGGAACTGGGCGTGGAGGATCACTATGTGGGGACGGACATTGATGCCATGGAACGGATCGCTTATCAGATGCCACTTTCCCCGGTGCAGCGTCCGACATGGGATGAGGCTGTTTTAAAAGAAGCGGGTGTGCAGAGCGTGAGCAGCAGGCGGGATATCGGTAGCCTGCTCCTATCCGAAGTGGAACAGATCAACTATGCGGCGACACCGATTTTTATGGTGCGGGCTGAAAAATAGGCATCAGAACTATGAGAAATATGCGGGATGCACCCGCTATAATAGAAGGGTTAGAAAGCGACAAGAATTCATATGGGCGAGTTAAAAAGAATTGCATTTGAAGAACAACCGGAAGAAGTGAAAGACCGGGTAAAGGGCTATTGGAGTAAACGTGCGGATTCCTTTGCCAAACTTCGCAAGCACGAGATGAAGAGCAACAAGGCAGATCGCTGGTTGACAGAGATCCTGACTAAGATCACAGATGCCGCCATGGAAGATGCTGATGAGATGGCAGAGGCTGTGGCTGATAAAGATACTTCACTGATAAAAGTATTGGATGTCGGCTGTGGAAGTGGCTTTTTTGAGGTGCTTTTAGGACAGCATGGATTTGAGGTCACAGGGATTGATCTGACAGAGGAAATGGTTGCAAAAGCCAATGGCATGATTGCAGAATATGGATTGGATGCAAAACGGGTAAAGGCACTTACCATGGATGCGGAAAATCCTGACTTTGCCCCAGAAAGTTTTGATGTGATCATCACCAGAAATCTGACCTGGACACTGCCACATCCGATCGAGGCTTATGGAAAGTGGTATGCCCTTTTGAAAAAGGGCGGTATTCTTCTGAATTTTGACGCGGAATATGCCAAGGGGGCACATAATCTGTCTCTGCCGGAGAATAAGGCACATAATATGATGAGTGATTTACTAAAGGAAGAATGTCACGATATCTATCACATGCTTTCCATCAGTGCGCTGCCACGTCCATCCTGGGATGAAGAAGTGCTGCGCAAGATAGGTTTTTCTTATGTGTCTATAGATCAGACCGTTGGAAAACGCATCTATGCAGAAATGGACGAGTTTCATATCCCGGATGCCATGTTTGGGATCGTGGCGAGAAAATAAGACCTAAATCTCATCAAACACAGCATGTTCTATGGTATCGGTTGCTTCTTTGTGTGGCTGGGCGACAATGCCGAAGGAGTCTTTATATTCCTTTGGTCCGATACCGAATTCCTTTTTAAAGGCTCTAAAAAAGTTTGTATAATCTTTAAAACCATAAGTCATGGCGACTTCACGCAGAGGCTCTCCGGCAAGAATATTGTTCTTGCAGGCGTAGAGCCTCTTTTTTAATAGGTACTGATGGACAGACATACCCATATTTTCCTTAAAAACATGTGAAATGTGATATTTGCTCACATAAAATTCGCGCGAGAGGGCATTCAGACTCAGATCTTCATCCAGATGCGTATTGATATATTCGCAGAGTCTGGTAAAAAGGCTTCCCTGTTCGCTTTTTGCAGCCGTTGGGCGCTCACCCATATAGACAATGCGGTTGATGCTAAGCAGCAGGGACGCGATGTAGCAGGAAATCATAGCTTCGTGAAAAGGAACATCGCGCTGACGTTCTTCTATGATGTCGATTAGTTTGTCAAAGAGAATCTGTGCATTGGCAAAGTCACAGGAAAAATGATGGCAGGAGATCTGATTCCCATAATTGAAACTGTAGGTAATATCCGGATGCAGTGCCTGCAATCGTGCAAAAAAGTCAGGCGACAGCCAAAGCACCATACGGCGGTAAGGCTTGTCATTGCTGTGAAACTGCGGACGATGAAAAACGCCCGGTGGAATCAGACAGATATCACCGTATTGGAGGGGGTAAATATTTTTTCCTATTTGATAGGAAAGATCTCCCTCCAAAAAGAAATATATCTCATAATAATCGTGGCGGTGCATGGATACATCAGATGCTTCCTTGTCTTCATAATAGAAGATCTCGAAATCCGAGGTCTGCATTTCCTGTCGTTCGTCGAATTGTGAATGATAATGTTTTGCCATGGTTCTTTCCTTTTATCTGTGATTTGCGCGGTACAAATATCTTTTCTCCTATGATTTTACACCGCAACAACAACTTTTGCAATGTTTACAACAAGTTTTATGATTTCAAAGTCAGGGGAAAGATTGTACATTATAGGTACAGTAAATGAGACATAAGGGCTAACAAAAAAGCCCATAATATTTTTTAAAAATGAGGAGGGTCTATATGAAATTATCATTCCGTTGGTATGGAGAAGACGACAAGGTAACATTGGAGCAGATTAGACAGATTCCTGGTATGGATTCTATCGTAACAGCTGTTTACGATGTACCTGTTGGAGAAGTTTGGAGCAGAGAGTCAATCGCAAAGTTAAAGAAGCAGACAGAAGATGCTGGTCTTCACTTTGAAGTGATCGAGAGTATTCCGGTTCACGAAGACATCAAGTTAGGAAAGCCTTCAAGAGACAAATACATCGAGAACTACTGCGAGAACATCCGCCGTGTTGCTGAGGCTGGTATCAAGTGCGTATGCTACAACTTCATGCCGGTATTTGACTGGACAAGAACACAACTCGATCATCCGCTTCCAGACGGATCTACATCCCTTGTTTATTATCAGGAGCAGGTAGATCAGGTAAATCCACTCGAGTCTGACAGCGATCTGACACTTCCTGGATGGGATGCAAGTTACTCCAGAGAAGAGTTAAAGGACATCGTAGCACAGTATCAGGAATTGTCAGAAGATGATCTCTGGAACAACTTACAGTACTTCCTTGAGAAGATCATTCCTGTAGCAGCAGAATGTGACGTAAACATGGCTATCCATGAAGATGATCCATGCTGGAGCATCTTTGGACTTCCAAGAATCATCACTTGCGAGGAAAACTTAGATCGTTTCCTTAGCCTTGTAGACGATCCTCATAACGGCATCACACTTTGTACCGGATCTTTGGGATGCTCTGCAAAAAATGATGTTGTAAAGATGGCTGCTAAGTATGCAAAGATGGGAAGAATCCACTTTGCACACCTTAGAAACGTACAGGTTCTTGACAACGGATTTGAGGAGAGAGCACATCTTTCATCTTGCGGAAGCCTTGATATGTATGCGATCGTTAAGGCACTGCATGACAACGGATTTACAGGATATGTTCGTCCGGACCACGGTAGAATGATCTGGGGCGAGACAGGTCGTGCCGGTTACGGTCTTTATGACAGAGCACTTGGTGCAACTTATATCAATGGTCTTTTTGAAGCCGTTGAAAAAGCGGATAAGAACAACTAATAGTTTTAATAAATAACAGGAGGAATTTACAATGATGAAATTACCACTTAACACAGATCTTTCAGGAAAGGTTGCAGTTGTAACAGGAGCAGGCGGTGTGCTCTGCGGAATGTTCGCGCAGGCACTTGCACAGGCTGGTGCTAAGGTTGCAGTCCTTGATTTAAATGAAGAAGCTGCACAGAAGGTTGCTGACGAAATCGTAGCAGAAGGCGGTGTAGCAAAGGCATACAAGACAAACGTTTTGGAAAAAGACAGCCTGATCGCAACACATGAAGCAGTTGTTGCTGATCTTGGTACATGCGATATCCTTATCAACGGCGCAGGCGGAAACAATCCACGTGCTACTACAGACAAGGAATACTTCGAGCATGGTGATATCGACGCTGATACAATTTCTTTCTTCGACTTGGATACAAGCGGAGTAGAGTTTGTATTTAACCTAAATTTCATTGGAACATTGCTTCCAACACAGATCTTTGCCCAGGATATGGTAGACAAAGAAGGATGTAATATTTTAAATATTTCCTCAATGAATGCATTCACTCCACTCACCAAAATTCCTGCCTATTCTGGAGCAAAGGCTGCAATCAGCAACTTTACACAGTGGCTTGCCGTTCACTTCTCAAAGGCTGGCATCCGTGTAAACGCTATTGCACCGGGATTCTTCTCAACAAAGCAGAATGCTAAGTTGTTATTTAACGAAGATGGAACACCAACTCCTCGTACCGGCAAGATCCTTGCTGCTACTCCAATGGGACGTTTCGGTGAATCAGAAGAGTTGATCGGAAGCCTTTTATTCCTTCTGAACAACGATGCAGCCGGATTTATCACAGGTGTTGTTCTTCCTGTTGATGGTGGTTTCTCTGCATACTCAGGGGTATAAGCCGAAAGCGGCCGAAAGCAACTTAGTGAATCCGAGCCGAAGGTGAAGGACGAACTTAGTGCGAGGCCGTTCTGTGAGATTGGTGAGACCGAGCAATTGCGAAGGTAGAACCTAGCGAACAGAACTTCCTTAATGAGAACGAGATATGACATTGAGTTATAGAATAGAAAAGAGGTAATATATCATGGAAATGCAAGAATTATTAAAAAAAGTTGAAGAACTGAAGATCGTTCCGGTTGTTGTTCTTGAGGACGCAAAGGATGCGCTTCCCTTGGGACAGGCTTTGATCGATGGAGGACTTCCAGTAGCTGAGGTTACATTCCGTACAGCAGCTGCAGCTGATTCTATCAAGGCAATGAGCGAGGCTTTCCCAGAAATGCTCGTTGGTGCTGGTACTGTTGTAAACGTAGAGCAGTGCAAGCAGGCAATCGAGTGTGGTGCAAAGTTCATCGTAACACCGGGATATTCTGAAGAAGTTACAACATACTGCTGCGAGAACAATATTCCGATTCTCCCAGGTGTATGCACACCAACCGAACTTATGATGGTTGTAAACCATGGACTTCCGGTAGCAAAGTTCTTCCCGGCAGCACAGTTTGGCGGACTCAAGACCATCAAGGCTTTGGCAGCTCCTTTCCCACAGATGCGTTTCATGCCTACCGGTGGCGTAAGCGAAGCAAATATCTTAGAGTATCTTGCTGAGCCAAAGATCATCGCAGCTGGCGGAAGCTGGATGGTAAAGGGTGATCTTGTTAAGGCTGGTAAGTTTGACGAGATCAAGGCTATGACAAAGAGCGCTGTAGACCTTGTAAAGAACGCTTAATTCATTATATAGACTCATACAGAATCGCTCACAGATGCTAGAATCCGTGGGCGATTTTGTGATAAAAGAGAAGTGCGAGAGCAGAAAGGACACAAAATTATGAAAAAATTTATGGATAAAGATTTCCTTTTGACAACCGATACAGCAAAGCATTTGTTCCATGATTTTGCAGAAAATATGCCGATCATTGACTACCACTGTCATTTGAGCCCGCAGGAGATCGCTGAGGATGCACATTTTGACAATATCACACAGGTATGGCTGGGCGGTGATCACTATAAGTGGCGTCAGATGCGTTCTAACGGTGTAGAGGAGCGTTACATCACAGGCGATGCTTCTGACCGCGAAAAGTTCCAGAAATGGGCTGAGACACTTGAGATGGCTATCGGAAATCCACTCTATCACTGGTCACATCTTGAGTTGCAGAGATACTTTGGATATACAGGTGCCTTAAATGGCGATACTGCTGAGAAAGTATGGAATCTCTGTAATGAAAAGTTAAAGACCATGTCTGCAAGACAGCTGATTCTTGATTCCAATGTAGAAATGATCGGAACCACAGATGATCCAATTGACGATCTGTATTGGCACAAGGTGATTGCAGCGGATGAAAGCTTTAACGTAAAGGTTCTTCCATCATGGAGACCGGACAAGGCTGTCAATATTGAAAAAGACGATTTCGTTTCATATATGGAGAAACTGGGACAGGCAGCAGATATGAAGATCACATCTTTTGCGGATGTCAAGACTGCGCTTACCAAGAGAATGGAATACTTCAAGGAAGCAGGTTGCTGTGTCAGCGATCATGGTCTGGAATATGTTGCATATGCAGATGTCAACGAGGACGAAGTTGAGGCAGTATTTGCAAAGAAGATGGCAGGACAGGAGTTGAGCCGTGAGGAGATCGGTAAGTACAAGATGGGCGTGCTCATGCATCTTGGCAAAGAGTACCATCGTCTGAACTGGGTAATGCAGTTGCATTATGGCGTAAAGCGTGACAACAACCGCAAGATTTTTGAAGCCTTGGGACCGGATGCAGGTATCGACAGCATTTCTACCAGTGCACCGATCAACGAACTGGCTGATTTCTTAAATGCCCTGGCATATACGGATGAACTGCCAAAGACCATCATCTACTCTTTGAACCCGATCGACAATGCAGCGATCGGAACCATCATTGGATGCTTCCAGTCTTCTGAGGCAGTCGGCAAGATCCAGCATGGTTCTGCATGGTGGTTCAATGACAATAAGACCGGCATGATGGAGCAGATGACTTCGCTGGCGAACTTAGGACTCCTTGGCAACTTTATCGGTATGCTGACAGATTCCAGAAGTTTCCTCTCTTACACAAGACATGAGTATTTCCGCCGCATTATGTGCGAACTGATCGGAAATTGGGTAGAAAACGGAGAGTACCCGGCAGACGACAAGTCTTTACAGAAGATCGTAGAGGGTATTTCTTACCGCAATGCAAAACGTTATTTTGAAATCTAGTACAATAGGGACGTTCCTTTTGCCATAAGGAGCGTCCCTATTGGCTTGTTTATAAACCTTTTTATGCGCACTCGCATAAAGTGGCAAATTATCGGGTGATATTTCGTACCCAGACATATTTCTTGTAATGGATATAGACTGCCGGAAGTTTGACGATCTCATCCAGACTGATAATGATGTAGACCAGCCATACCGGAGCATGGAGGACAAAGGCTGCAATAAAGCCGAGGGGAACGGAGAAACACCACATGGCACCGAGGTTACCTTTCATATCGAATTTGGAATCTCCACCGGCACAAAAGATACCGTCCAGTACTGTGGTATTTACGGACTGTCCCATGAGGTTAAAGCCCAGTACGATCATCATAAATTGAAGATAGCCTCTGGCAGTATCCGATATTGGGGCAATGCGCGATATAAATGGAGACAGGATCATGAGGAGAGTACCGGTTACGATACCGATAACAATGGCGATATGCGTGATCCGACCGCCATAATTCTTGGCTTTTTCCAGTTGGTTGGCACCCAGCAGATTCCCGACCAGAATACCGGCACCGGCACTCACGCCACGGATGACGCACTGCACCATGCTTTTTACGATACTGGCAATGGAATTGGCGGCAACTGCATTACTGCCCATGTGTCCCAGAATGACGGAGTAGAGGACAAAGGCGATGCCCCAGACAAGGGAAGCACCAAGGACAGGTGTGGTATAGTGCCAGAAATCCTTGGTCAAAGTGCTGTCAGTATGCAAAATGCCAGCCCAGCGGATGGCAACGTCGCCACTGCGCCGTACAGTAAAATAAGCCCAAATCAGTTCTACAACACGGGCTGTGACCGTGGCGTAAGCGGCGCCGACGATGCCCAGACGTGGTGCACCAAGAAAGCCAAAGATGGTATTGAGACAGATATTGATCACAACGGCAGTAGATGAGATCTTGGAACTAAGCGCCGCATGCCCTGTATTTTTTAAAAGGATCAAATAGATCTGCGAAATGCCACAGAGGACATAGGAAAATGCAACGGCTCTTAAATAGGAGGTGCCGTTGGCAATCAGGGTTGCATCGTTGGTAAAGATCTGCATGAGGTGGCTTGGAATACACAAAGCCAGTACGGTAAAAGTCCCTCCGAAGATCAGGTTGGTATAGAGCGCTACCGGCATGACCTTTTCGATGGAGGCGGTGTCTTTTTTTCCCCAGTATTGCGCGATAATGATACCGCATCCGGCAGCAATGCCTGCGATAAAGAGATTGAGGACAAACTGGATCTGTCCGGCAAGGGAAACTGCGGACAGGGATGCCTGATCGACAAAGCCCAGCATCAGGGCATCGGTCGCACTGACGAGTGCTAACATAAATTGCTGTATAGCGATAGGGACAACGAGATGCAACATTTGTTGCGCTAATTCGTTGTCTTTTATCTTGGTTTGTAACATAGGTAAACTCCTTCGTATTTTGTGAAACTTATGCTATTGTATTGGGAAAACAAAGCCCGTGTCAAGGGATTTTGTGGGGATGACAAGTTAGGTTGAAGAAAACGCAAAAATTGCTGAGAAAAGAGCAGGATATGTAAAATGTGCAAAAGGTCGTTTTTACATAACATAAGGATGCATATGCTCCGATTTGGATTGAAATTCCTTTAGATTGCAGGTTTCCATATGCTACCTCCATATACCAGGATTAACAATGAGAATATAGTAATTATGATAACAAAAAAGGAAACCTATTTCAAAAGGTTTCCTATCAGTAAATGCGGAAGATGGGACTTGAACCCACACGTTCGCAATGAACACAAGATCCTTAGTCTTGCTCGTCTGCCAGTTCCGACACTTCCGCATTTCGGTCACTCATCGTGACGACTTGATAATAATACCAAACGCATCTCAAAATGTCAATGCTTTTTTCGAAAAAATTTAAATAAATTGTTCAAACAATTCGTGCAACTACAGATATTTCTCGTCAAACTCCTCTTTATGCAGCGGCTTTCCGAAGTAAAATCCCTGAATCAACTGGATTTTCGTCTGCTTGAGCGCATCAACCTGCTCTTTCGTCTCAACGCCCTCCACACAGACATGAACGCCGATCGTCTGGGCAAGTTCCGCCACCATTTTCACGAAGGCGGTGGAAAATTCATCCTTCCCAATGTCAATGATAAAACAGCGGTCAATCTTGATGACATCGATCGGCATTTCCCGGATATGATTGAGTGAGGAATACCCCGTCCCGAAATCATCCAGCGCCACACGCACGCCAAGTGCGCGAATCTCGGAGAGAATCTTCTTCATCCGGCTCATATCGTTGATCGCCAGCCCCTCCGTGACCTCCAGGGTCAGATTCTCCGGTACAATCCCCGTCCGTTTGATGACCGAGCGCACCTGCTCCACGATGTCATTCTGCAGTAGCTGCACCACGGAGAGATTGACATTTACCTTGTAATCCGGATGCCCCATATCGTTCCAGTATTTGCACCGCTTGCACGCCTCCTCGAGGACATACGCACCGATCGGGTTAATCAGCCCCAGATACTCCGCCAGCGGTATAAAATCCGTCGGAGCAATCAATCCCAGTTCCCCGGAATTCCAGCGGATCAACGCCTCCGCACCCACGCACGGATTGGATTCCCTGGTCACATCCACGATCGGCTGATAGACCACCTCAAACTCGGAAAATGCATTGTTGGTTGCATTGCGCATATTTTTTTCCATATCGAGGCGGCGGAACGATGTGGACTCCACGTTCTCATCGTAGAACTCCACACGGTTCTTGCCGGAACATTTTGCGGCGTAAAGCGCAATATCCGCCTTCTTGATCAGCTCCTCCACCGTGTCGCCCTCTGTCGGAAAACGCACAACGCCCATACTCATCGTACAGTAGTAATCCGCCCCCTTAAGCATCCACGGCTTGGAAAACAGCGTGCGGATGTCGTCCAGAATCTTCTGCAGCATCATGATCTGCCGATGTGCAAGAATAATGATAAACTCATCTCCGCCCATGCGGTAACAGTTATTTTCCACACCCGGAATCCGACGCAGGCTGTCCGATATATTTTTTAACAGGATATCCCCGTACTGGTGTCCCAGTCCGTCGTTGATATGCTTAAAATCATCGAGATCGATGTAGAGCAGCGCTCCTTCGCCGCCGAACTCCTTTGTCTGTTCAATGCAGTGCGCAAGATCCTGCTCAAACCGCATACGGTTGTAAAGCCCGGTCAAGAAATCGTTGTTTGCCTGCCGTTCGATCTTCTGCTGATACAGTTTTTTGTCCGTCACCTCGTAGATGGTATACAAAAATACACTTCTTCCGTCGACCCAGTGGATTCCTGTGCGGTGATAGTCAAACCAGCGTTTTTCCTGCTCCAGATAGATCTCGCGGAAGTAGTCCGTATCAATGCCGCCCGATTCTTCCCGCCAGCAGTTCTCCAACATGTCCGGCGCGGCATCGTCCGGCAGAAATGCGCGCAGCCGCTGGTTGCTGTAGAGAATCCTTCCACTGACCGGATCCTTCACATAGATTCCGCAGCCCACGTTCTCTAAAATCGCCTCAAGGGACGCATACGAACTCGCCAACGAATTTTTTGCAATACGCTTCAGAAGAATACTCTGAATAATCCGTCTGACATCGTTGACGAACTTGACGTCCGTCACTTCCCAGTTCCGCTCCTCGTGTTCTTCCAAAAAGCACAGGTACATCTCCGCCCTGGTATTGACCTCGACCGGCAGAAAAATGCCTGCCAAAAGCCCGTGCGCATCAAAAAACTGCCGGAACACCTCCGGCATCATGCTGTTTGAAGAAATCATATATGGTTTTCCGTTAAAAAAGGGCATCTTCTCCCGCGGCACGCCGGACCATTCCCCACGCACTGAGTCTATTCCGGGCGCCGCATATTCACAGATCATCTCGATCTTCGAGTGCTCTTTGTTCTCTTTTAAGAGCGCACCGCGCGAAATCTCCATGTACGCGCAGCATTCCCGCAGAATGTCGTGCACGATCTCCTCAAAGCTGTTTTCCGACTCTAACATCTTTACGATGGAAGTCATCACCTCATTCCTGTGAAGTTCCGCTTCCATCTGCGTCTCAGACTCGCGGCTCTTTAACACCGCCTCCTGTGCCATCAGCTCTTCCATCTTCACGGCGAACATCTGCTTGGACAATGTCTCCAGAAATTCCAGTGACTTATCATACCGTTCCGGCGTCGTGCGCATGACATAGGATGGAACATCCGCGTCTTCCCGATCCATGATTCCGACGACGATCCAGATTGCCGCCGTCTTCCCGCCGATCTTGATGGACACGCCGCACATTTTCACCAGATCATTTCCACAATCCTCTTCGAGCACACTTTCGATTCCGTCATCTAAAAGCCGGTTCATGAGCGTCATATGCCGTTCCACTCCGGTCAGCCCGTGAATGTACGCCAGTTCCTCCTTAGAACCGTATGCCTTTGTGACAACTCCGCGCGTTCTGCTCAGACACACCAGATACACATTATTGGCATCGCAAAACCGGTCCTGCAGATTCTGCATCAATGTCGCATCTAACAATCCCAGATCGGTATCCTGCGACGCTTCCTGATTCATCCCCCTTGAAAGTGCCATATCTTCCTCATCCTTTATACTGAATTACAAACAGATAAAACTGATCCTTTTCCCGGATACACTGCTCGGCAAGCAGCCGGTAATCGTTTCTTATGCGGAGCTGCTTCCTGATAAATCCCTGCTCGTTGGAATAGAGCACAAGAATCCCGTCCGCCTTTAACAGTCCGGCTGATTTTTCAAAAAATCTTCCGTAAAAGGCGTCCGTCTCCTCCTTTGACTTTCTTCCCCGGACAGGCATATTGGTGATAATCTCGTCGAACAGATACGCATGCGTAAAATCAAAATAATCTCGGTTGATAAAATTGATTTTCTCCCCCGCACACGATGCATTCTCCCTTGCCCCCCGGATTGCCTCGCCAAAGATATCGATTCCGTATTTTTCCCTCGCCGGGACACGGATATCGCGCTCGATCAACATCGTGCCGACACCGCAGAACGGATCGAGAATCTGCGCATTTTCTTTTAAATACGGCTCTGCCAGCGCCACAAGCATTGCCGCCGTCGCCGGATGAATCGAAGCTGCCACCGCATTTTTGCGGTAGGCAAAACGTCCCGGCGCAATCGAAAGAAGCTTCAGGAAGCAGGCGTAACCGCCGTCTCTTTTCTCCAGAAGCCGCAGTTCAATCTCATAATCCGACGGTGCATTCACAAGCATCCTGCCGGACAGCCGCTCCATCTCCGCGGAAAACCGTCTGGCAAACGTGCTCTTTTTGTCTAACGGCATGTGGCTCTTTATTTCCAGTCTGAAATAAAACGGCGTCGTCTCCCGGTGCGCCTGTGTAAGGAGTTCCCGCAGATTGGAATCCCAGACCGCCTCCGCGGCCCCTACGGCATCTTCCGGCACCGGCTGCGCCGTGCGCACCGGAAACAATAACTCGCGGTAAGTCCTTATCGACGCAAACGGGCGGACGTCCTTCGCATGAACCAGCACACCGAGCGGGTGCAGCTTCTCACTGCGTCTGACCGATGCGGACACCGCTTTTACCTCCTCAAGCGTCACGCCGCGCTGCTCCCGGTTCGTCGCGAGCAGAAAATCCTGCGGCTCTGTGAATCCCACAAACGTGTGACGGGTAATTCCCTCCGCCGCCGTAATGATACGTTCCAGTTCCCGCAGTTCCTCATTCACATGCTTTTTCTCATTCTCGGGAATCTCCCGCGCCAAAAGTGCATCCCTGTGTTCTTTTAACGCTTCCAGATACGGGGATACCTCCATCCCTGACAAAGCCGTGAGATACGCGCTCCTTACGAACAGCGTCTGCTCTCTCTCGTATGCATGAAAAAGAGAACCTGCCGTCTGCAAAAGCCCGAGACTTCCAAGCAGAAGCGCCGCATTTTTGCGCACCTTCGGCTCATCGCTCTCCAGCAGTCCTGTAAGCAGTGCCCCATCCCCCACCAGAGACAGCAGGGTTTCCCTTGCCTGTGGGTCCTTGCACCCGCTTCGCAGCAGACTCAAGTTCTCTCTTATATTCTGATTGTTCTGTATTTCTTTATAATATTCGTGAATCATACCGTATACCTGCTACCTTTGATACTAGGTATTCTACGATATTTCCTCATTTTTGGCAATACCATTCACGTCAATGTAGGTCAGCAGGTCCTGCTTGAACAAAAGCCACGCATCCTCATGCTCCACATAGTATTTCGGGCACATTTTCCCCGTCACATCATAATGGCGGATCACATCATCCGTAGTCAGGTCATAGCGTCCCATCAGCCAGGCGGTAAGCTCTATCAGCGACTGGTAGGTCGCATCGGTAAACTCTCCCGTCTCATCCGGAATACAGCACTCGATGGCTATCGTGTCTTCATTCCGGTCATTCGACGCGTAGGCAATCTCGTTACACGGAATGCACTGCACGATCTCCCCGTCCATGCCGATGACGAAATGACTGCTGGCATACGTCTCCCCCGTGTCTTTCAGATTCTCAAAATAGCTGCGGTTCTGCTCTGCTGTCGTGCCCGGATTCGCAGTATAGTGGATCACGATGCCGTTCACCTGGGAAAGCGTCGTTCCCGGGCGTGAATATTCGTTGTAATCCAGCAGTTCTACCTGATAGTCCGGCGCCTGTGCCACATACTTTACCTCGTACGCCATCACCGGCTTTTCTTCATATAGAAGCTTTTTGATCTGTCGTGTGCCAAACCAGACCGCCAGCACCAAAAGCAGCGGAATGCCAATCAAAAGCACTATGCGCAGCCGGCGTCTTCTCCGAAGCCTTTTGCGCCGTCTACGCCTTTTCTCCTCATACCTGCGCTGCTCTTGGCGCCTGTATTTCTCTTCCTGTTCCTCTCGCATTGCTCCATCTTCCCATCTGTCCGTTCATTCTGTCGTGCTCTCTTTTCGGTTCTACACGCGCCTCTTTTTCATTTCGCACAATTATTTTCGTGATTTTTTACAAAATTTTTACTATCTTTTTGTTGCTTTCTTCCAAAACAAGTGCTATACTCTGTCAAGGAAAAAGAAAGGAGGCGTATCACGATGAAATATACCATAGATCCAACTATGACTTACAGCGAAGCAGTTCTCTTTTATGAAGAATATCTCACTGCTGCCAAGGCTGCTGGGAAAAAGCCGGTATCTTTCCTGCACTTTATCACAGGTCGTTACTAGAAGGCTTTTCCCTTCTTTTTTATCTTACATCAGATGAGAATTTCTGTGTTTTAAATTTATCTTAATTTCTCTTAATTTCCACTGAACTTTTACCGAATAAAATTTGTTTTCATTGCAGGTTCCCGCTCCGGGAATGTGATTCCCGCTGCCGCTCCTGCCTGAATACATTTGAGCAGCCATGCCATATTGCTGCCCAGCGTGCGCATGGTCTGCAGTCCCTCTGCGTCCTGCCGTACCTCGTCCGGCGTATTTCCGTGTACCTGGTTCCAGTACTGGGAGGAAACCACCGGCATGGAATTGATCGTGAAATATTTGTTCAGCTGATCAAACGCGGATGCCGCGCCGCCGCGTCTACAGCTCACCACTGCTGCCCCCGGCTTTCCGGCAAACACATTTCCCTTTCCATAGAATGCGCGGTCGAGAAACGAGGTGATGGCACCGGATGCAGCCGCATAATGCACCGGCGAGCCGAATACAAAACCGTCCGCCGTCTTTGCTTTCTCAACAAATTCATTGACCGGATCATCCACAAAGCAGCGTCCGTTCTTAAGACAGACATTGCAGCCGATGCAGCCGGCGATCGGCTTTGCACCCACCTGGAAAATCTCGGTCTCAATGCCGTTCTTCTCAAGAGCACCTGCCACCTCGCAGAGCGCCGTATAAGTACATCCCTTTTCTCTCGGACTTCCGTTTACCAATATTACCTTCATGTTCTTTCCTCCATCCTGGCAGATTCCCTGCCCTCTATTCTATGCCACTTTCCCTGTGATCGTACGCTTATAAAATATAAAGTGAATCCTGCAGGCGGGATTCTCCGCCCTAGGCGGGTCAGGATCGCTCCATTGATGTTCTCCGTCTTCCCTATGAAGCAAAGAAAAGCTGCCGTATCATCTGTTCCGGTGCAAAAATATCCTCAAACTGGAAATCCTCCTCCAGAAATTCCATATTTTCCTCGGAATGTTCTACTTCCTTTGAATACAGCTTTGCCACTGCCACCCGGTCTTCCACGGAGAATGTTCCTCCGTTCTCCAGAAAACGCAGTGCATCCATATCGCGGATCATCAGAATACCCGCCACCGCAAACTGTGCCTTATTTAAAATGTTGTCATCATAATACGATCTCATAAAATACCGGAATGTAAAGTAGACCAGCAGATGCTCGTACTCATATTCCCGTCCCTGCTGCGCTGCGTGAAAATTCCGGATACATTCCAGATAATTGTCCTCATGGAATGCCGCACGAAGACGTTTTTTTTCTTCCTCCCAGTTCTGATCGAGCACTTCCAGCTGTTCGTAGCGCTCCATGCGGGCAAGAAACGCCGCATACGCCTCCTCAGGCGTTATCTCTTTCTCCCTGCACTCGGCAATCAGCCGGCTCTCTCGCTGCTCCTGCCCGCTTACTTCCCCGCCTGTGTGGTATCCGTAAAGTTCCTGCTGCATCCTCTTACAATATAGAAGATACTCCGCCGCGCGCTCTGCCACCGGCTTCTTCCGGTTCTGAAGCAATGCCACCGCCGCATTAGAAACGGCATTCAGCTGATCGGCATCCACAGACACTTCCTCATCGTCGTCATACCCCTCGCCGTCGGAGGTATCATCCTCACACGCTGCCTCATCATTACCGTACAAAGCCCCGTCGTCATCATAAGCTGCCTCGTCATCGTCCCCGGTCCCGCAGAAATCCGGCATCTCGTGCTCCTGCCAGGTGATCTTCTCGTCGGTGGAAAACATAATGTTTCCGACCTCCTCACATGCCAGACTTAAGATCTTCTCCCGGACGTCCTCATACTCCATGGTAAAGCGTGGGAACTCGGTGCAGATCTCGCTCAGTGCTTCCTCGCCCATCTTAATGCAGATGTCGCAGAGCTTTTTTTCATTTAAAAACGGGCAGTACCCGTCCTCGCGCATAATCATGGTGTTCTCCTCACCCTCCTTGATATGCGAGGTAATCTCTTTTCCCAGCTCTCCGCCCAGACTGCGGTAGTAATCCATCGTACCCTCGTCGATATCGATCTCCCAGCCGTAACAGCAATTATCCTTACACTGATCTGCAATACAGTGAAACTTTTCATAGTAAGACGGTACTTTTAATATCATCGTTTGCTCCTGTCTGCGCCTCTTCCTGCGCCATTTTATATCCATTTACGGTGCAAAAAGGTGCGTCATCCGCCGCACCTTTTTGTAATCCTACTCATCTTTCCGGAAATGATCGCTCAACATATAGCCGATACACCAGACGCCTCCCGCCAGTGAGAGATACACAAACCCCTGCACCAGTGCGACCGCCAGCTTGATCAGAGACAAATCTCCTGCCATATGCGCCAGAATCACTCCTCTGACCGGTCCTCTTAAGATCATCCATCCTCCTACATAGAACCAGCCAACAACTCCCAGCGTGTAAAAAAACAACGCCAGCAATGTCTTCCATGTTATTTTCATATCTAATTCTCCCTTGTTGGTCCTGCAATACCGCGTCTATTGTAACACAAACCGCAGGAAGATGCAAAATCCTTCCTTCTTCTACATCAGCTCCCGGATCTCTCCCGACCGGCAATACTCTGCACAGTCGATCACCCGCTGGTTGGAAGACCCCTTAAACAGCAGGGATATATCATGAAGCTCCGTCACAAACGGTCCGTCCACCAGCACATCGATCGTGTGAAGCAGCTCCGCGGTATCTGCGGTGCAGCATTTTCCGCCCGGCACAAGATCCCGGTCTAACACATAGCCGGTGTATGCCCACACATCCTTCCCCGGACACTCCGCCTTCACTCTCTGCATAAACGGAAGCAGCGCCTTCTGATTCTCCGGTTCAAAAGGATCTCCTCCGAGCAGCGTCAGTCCCCGGATGTAATCCGGCTTCAAGGACGCAATGATCTCATCCTCCACCTCGCCGGTGAAAGGATTCCCGTATTCAAAAGCCCACGTCTCCGGCTGAAAACAGTCTTTGCAGTGATTTCTGCAGCCCGACACAAAGAGAACGGTGCGCACACCGGTTCCGTTTGCAATATCACAATATTTGATTGCCGAATAATTCATATCTTTTCTCCTCAACAGGGAAAGAAAGACTGTGGCTGCACAATCCCGTGCACACCACAGTCCCCCTGTTTTTATAAATGTAATACCCGTTCCTTGATCTCCTGTGTTCTGCCCTGATTCCAGAACTGCGTTCCAATATAGCCGCAGGTACGTCTTGCCACGCTCATCTTGTTCTGATCGCGGTTGCCGCAATTCGGGCACTCCCATACCAGCTTACTGTCCCGGTCTGTCACAATCTTGATCTCTCCGGCATATCCGCACTCCATGCAGTAGTCACTCTTTGTATTGAGTTCCGCATACATGATATTTTCATAGATGTACTGCATCACGGAAAGTACCGCTTCCAGATTGTTCTGCATATTCGGAACCTCCACGTAGCTGATTGCTCCGCCCGGGGACAGTTCCTGGAACTGTGACTCGAACTTTAACTTGTCAAACGCGTTGATCTGCTCGGTCACATGTACATGATAGCTGTTTGTGATGTAGTTCTTGTCCGTCACACCCGGGATAATGCCGAAACGCTTCTGTAAGCATTTTGCAAACTTGTAGGTCGTCGACTCAAGCGGGGTTCCGTAGAGACTGAAATCAATGTCCGTCTCCTTCTTCCACTTGGCGCATGCATCATTCAGACGACGCATCACTGTAAGCGCGAACTCCGTGCCTTCCGGCTCCGTGTGGGATACGCCCTTCATATAGCGTGTGCACTCGCAGAGTCCCGCATAGCCGAGAGAAATCGTCGAGTAACCGTGATAGAGAAGTTCATCGATCGTCTCGCCTTTCTTCAGACGTGCAAGCGCACCGTTCTGCCAGAGAATCGGCGCCACGTCGGAAGGTGTTCCCTTTAAGCGGTTGTGGCGGATCATCAATGCCTGATAGCACATTTCCAGACGCTCATCCATGATCTCCCAGAACTTCTTCTCATCTCCTCCGGAAGAGCATGCCGCATCCACCAGATTCAATGTCACTACGCCCTGGTTAAAGCGTCCGTAATACTTGTGCTTTCCTTCTTTATAATTCTTGGCATGTGCCAGATTGCCCGTCGTGCGATCTACCGTCAGGAAAGAACGGCATCCCATACAGGTATAACAGTCGCCGTCTTTTAACTTTTTCATCATCTTCTCAGAGATATAATCCGGCACCATGCGCTTTGCGGTACATTCAGCCGCAAGCCTGGTCAGGTACCAGTATTTGGACCCCTCCCTGATATTGTCCTCCTCAAGCACATAGATCAGTTTCGGGAACGCCGGCGTAATATAAACGCCCTGCTCATTCTTGACCCCTAAAATTCTCTGATGAAGCATCTCCTCGATCACTGCTGCCAGATCGTCCCGAAGCTGTCCCTCCGGCACCTCATCCAGATACATAAACACCGTGATAAACGGAGCCTGCCCGTTGGTCGTCATCAGCGTGATGACCTGGTACTGAATCATCTGCACACCGCGGTTAATCTCCTCTTTGACCCGCATTTCCGCCATCTGGTTGACTTTCTCTTCCGTCGCCTCGATTCCGGCAGTCTCAAGCTCCTTGCGCACCTGCTTGCGGAACTTCTCACGGCTCACCTGCACAAACGGAGCCAGATGAGAAAGGGAAATACTCTGTCCGCCGTACTGGGAGCTTGCGATCTGCGCGATTGCCTGTGTGGCAATATTGCAGGCAGTAGAAAAGCTCTTCGGCGTATCGATCATCGTCTCGCTGATGACCGTACCGTTCTGAAGCATGTCCTCCAGATTGACCAGACAGCAGTTATGCATGTGCTGTGCAAAATAATCCGCGTCATGGAAATGGATGATTCCTTTCTCATGCGCCTCTACGATCTCCGGCGGAAGCAGGAATCTTCTGGTGATATCCTTGCTGACCTCACCGGCCATATAATCTCTTTGTACGCTGTTTACAGTCGGATTCTTGTTGGAGTTCTCCTGTTTTACTTCCTCGTTATTGCATTCCAGCAGACTTAAAATCTGCTCATCGGTAGAGTTGGACTTGCGCACCAGTTCTCTCTTATAACGATAAGTAATATAGTTGCGGGCAACATTAAACGCTTTCTGACTCATGATCTGGTTCTCCACCATATCCTGAATCTCCTCCACACTCGGGGAGCGCTTCATATTCTCGCAGGCTTTCTCAACATTGGAAAGAATCGCCTGAATCTTGTCGTCTCCAAGCTTTTCATAATCAATGACGCTGTCGTTTGCCTTGCGGATTGCAGCCTCGATCTTGCTGATGTCAAAAATGTCCTCGCTGCCACTTCTCTTAATAATCTTCATAACCGTTCAGAATCCTTTCTGTTAATTGCTTTTTCATTATACAATATCTAGTATTGTTGTCAATGCATTTTCCTAGATTCTGTGGTTATTTTACCTTTTGAACAAAATTAACATCAAAACTTCGTCACTTTTTATTGTTTTGGTTTACAACAACATCTTGTGTCTTCTGCTATTGTCACATCCAGATTTTGTAGCATCTGATCCAGGCAGCGCTTCAGGTGCTCCACATCCTCCGCCGAAAGCCCCGCCGTCAGGCGCGCTTCCATCTCCCGTATATCGCGCTCCGCGCCGTCTAAAAGCGCAGCGGCCTTATCTGTGAGCACCAGACGTTTTAAGCGCGCGTCGTGTGAGACCTGGACGCGCTCGATCAGCCCCTTTCGTTCCATCACACCAAGCATATTAGAAGCGGTCGCTCTTGAAATGGAAAAAGCCTCCTCGATATCCTTCTGGTAGACTTCACAGTCGCTGTGATCTTTCAAAAAACCAAGTGTCCAGCGCTGCATTCCTGTCAGGTTATCCTCATTTTCCATACGCTTTGCTTCCATATTCTTATGGATCTGGTTGTGGAGCAGGCGTATTTTGTATCCGATGGTCTCTGACCTTTTGATTCGTTCCATCTCTTCCTCTCTTCTGTCTGTTTTCTAAAATAATCATTGACTTCTGTTTTTAATTATCGTATAACATTATTGTTAGCACACTAACAATTAAAAATCAACAGAAAATTCAAAAAGGATGTGAAATTATGTTAAAAACACTTGGAGCACAGATCAGGGAGTTCAAAAAAGATTCCCTGCTTACTCCCGTCTTCATGATTCTGGAAGTCTTCATGGAAACAATCATTCCTCTGATGATGGCTTCCATTATCGATCAGGGTGTGGAAGCGGGCAACATCCACCATATCTACGTCATGGGTGCCTGGATGGTTGTCGCCGCCTGTTTCTCCCTCTTCTGCGGTGTCATGGGCGGAAAATACGGTGCAAGAGCCTCCGCAGGTTTTGCACGTAACTTAAGAAAAGCGATGTACGAGAACATCCAGAGTTTTTCGTTTTCCAACATCGACAAATTCAGTACCGCAGGTCTTGTCACCCGTCTGACCACAGATGTGACCAACCTGCAGAATGCCTACCAGATGCTGCTGCGCATGTGTGTGCGTGCGCCGATCAGTCTGATCTGCGCGATGTGTATGGCGTTTTTCATCAGCCCGAGACTGGCGAGCATCTATCTTGTTGCCGTCATCATTCTGGGCATCATTCTCGCCATCATCACCGTGCGCGCGCATCACTATTTTATGGAAGTTTTTCCAAAGTACGATGACCTAAATGCCTCCGTGCAGGAAAACGTATCCGCCATCCGCGTGGTCAAGGCTTATGTGCGTGAAGATTACGAGAAAAACAAGTTCCGCAAAGCCAGCCAGAATATTTACAACATGTTTGTCAAGGCGGAAAGCATTCTGGCTTTCAACAACCCGGTCATGCAGATCACCGTTTACAGCTGTATTCTTGCGATCAGCTGGGTGGGCGCAAAAATGATTGTCGGCGGAACATTGACAACCGGAGAACTGATGAGTCTTCTTACCTATTGTATGAATATCATGATGAGTCTGATGATGCTGTCCATGGTGTTCGTCATGCTGGCGATGAGTGTGGCAAGCGCCGAGCGTATCTGTGAAGTATTAAATGAGAAGAGCGACATCACCAATCCGGAAAATGCGGATAAAACCGTGCCGGACGGAAGCATCACCTTTGACCATGTGACCTTCCGTTACAGCAAGACATCCGCAAAGCCGGTGCTCTCCGATATTGACCTCTCCATAAAATCCGGCGAGACGATCGGTATCATTGGCGGAACCGGAAGTTCCAAGTCCTCGCTCGTCAACCTCATCAGCCGCCTCTACGATGTGTCCGAAGGCCGTGTTCTCGTCGGCGGAAAAGACGTCCGTTCCTACGATCTTGACACCCTCCGCAACGAGGTCTCTGTCGTATTGCAGAACAACGTGCTCTTCTCCGGAACCATCTATGAGAATCTGCGCTGGGGAGATGCACATGCGACCGACGAGGAGTGCCGTCACGCATGCAGACTGGCATGCGCCGACGAATTCATCGAGCGTTTTCCGGATGGTTACAACACCTACATCGAGCAGGGCGGAACCAACGTCTCCGGCGGTCAGAAGCAGCGTCTGTGTATTGCCCGCGCGCTCTTAAAGAAGCCGAAGATTCTGATTTTAGACGACAGCACCAGCGCGGTGGACACCGCTACCGATGCCAAGATCCGTCGCGCTTTTCTCACGGAGATTCCGAACACGACCAAGCTGATTATCGCACAGCGGATCTCCTCCGTTCAGGATGCCGACCGCATCATTGTGCTGGATAACGGAGAGTTGAACGGTTTCGGCACACACGAAGAATTATTGCAGACCAATGCCATTTACCGCGATGTCTACGAGTCACAGACCGGCGGCGGCGGTGATTTTGATGAAGGAGGTGTTGCCTGATGCCACAGAATGAAAAAAATGCAAAGCCGATCGGCGGACCTGGCGGCCGCGGCGGTCATGGTCCCAGACCGAATGTCAAGAATCCGGGAAAGCTTTTTATGCGCCTGCTTTCCTATATTATGAAAAATTATGCCGTACACTGCGTCATTGTTGTGATCTGTATTTTTATCACGGTTCTCGCAAGTGTGCAGGGAACCTGGTTTATGCAGACCTTAATCGACGGCTATATCCTGCCGCTGATGAAGCAGAGCGATCCGGACTTTTCCGGTCTCGCACACGCCATTTTACGCGTTGCCGTCTTCTACGGCATCGGCGCTATCGCAGCCTACATATACACAAGAATTATGGTCAATGTCTCACAGGGTACTTTAAAGCATCTGCGCGACGACATGTTCACCCACATGGAAGAGCTTCCCATCCGGTATTTTGACACACACTCCCATGGAGACATTATGTCAACTTATACCAACGATATTGATACCCTGCGCCAGATGATCAGCCAGAGTATGCCGCAGTTTTTGAACAGCATCATCTCCATCGTGAGCGTCTTTATCAGTATGCTTCTTCTCAACATTCCGCTGACGCTCGTCACACTTGTAATGGTCGGTGTCACACTGTTTGCCACAAAGAAGATCGGTGCCTTAAGTGCCCGCTACTTTATCGCACAGCAGAAAGATATTGCGACGGTCAACGGCTACATTGAAGAGATGATGAACGGTCAGAAGGTGGTCAAGGTCTTCACCCATGAAGAGGAAAGTATCGCCGATTTCAACCGGCTCAATGACCAGCTGTTCCACAGTGCAGACAATGCCAATAAGTTCGGTAACATTTTAATGCCGGTCAATGCACAGATCGGTAATATCAGCTACGTGCTCTGCGCGATCGTCGGCGGTATTCTTGCTCTGGGCGGATATGGCGGATTTACGCTCGGAAAGCTCGCAAGTTTTCTTACCTATAATAAGAGCTTCGGGCAGCCGATCAACCAGCTCTCTATGCAGCTTAACAATATCGTGATGGCACTCGCCGGTTCCGAGCGTATCTTCGCTCTGCTCGATGAGCAGCCGGAAGTGGACGATGGTTACGTCACACTTGTCCGCGCCAAGTGGGAAAACGGTCAGATTGTGGAATCCAAAGAGCGTACGGGTATGTGGGCATGGAAGCACACCCATCAGGCAGACGGCAGTGTCGATTATATTGAATTAAAGGGCGACGTGGTATTTGATGATGTCGATTTCGGCTATGTTCCAGAGAAGACCGTTCTTCACAACGTAGATCTCTACGCTACGCCGGGTCAGAAAATTGCCTTTGTCGGCAGCACCGGCGCCGGAAAGACGACCATCACCAACCTGATCAACCGTTTCTACGATATCCAGGACGGCAAGATCCGCTATGACGGCATCAATATCAACAAGATCAAAAAAGATGACCTGCGCCACTCTCTCGGAATCGTGCTGCAGGACACCCATCTTTTTACTGCTACGGTTATGGAAAATATCCGTTACGGCAAGCTGGATGCCACGGATGAGGAAGTCATGGCAGCTGCCAGACTCGCCAACGCAGATACATTTATCCAGCAGCTTCCGAACGGCTATGACACCCTGCTGACCGGCGATGGTGCCAACCTAAGTCAGGGACAGCGCCAGCTGCTTGCCATCGCAAGAGCTGCCATCGCCGATCCACCGGTTCTGATTCTGGACGAAGCGACGAGCTCCATCGATACCCGCACCGAAAAGATTGTGCAGGACGGTATGGATAAGCTGATGGCGGGACGCACCACGTTCGTGATTGCGCACCGTCTCTCGACCGTGCGCAACAGCGACTGCATCATTGTCCTGGAACAGGGACGTGTCATTGAGCGCGGCAGCCACGATCAGCTGATCGAAAAACACGGCAAATACTATCAGCTGTATACCGGAAATTTAGCCGAAGGCTAAATTCCCGTGTAATTCCAGCAGAAGATGAAACTCGCAAAAAATAGAGTTGTCGCAATAAGCATATCCTGCTTTGCTCTGATAAGTAATATTATAAGAAACAGATATTTAAAAGTTCCAGATAAACATGCGGCGACAAATTCTGACCGCAAAATCCGGTATTTCTAACCATGCCGCAGCTGGTATCCGTGATGATCCATGTCTTTCCAAGTTTGGAGCACTCTACGGACTGTGTGCGCAAGCCAGCAGACAATTTTAGGACTTTTGTGTGTCCCTTATGGCACCAATGAA
>ERZ832317.2097-NODE-2097-length-23803-cov-4.187216_pt1 | contig 23803 bp, 22 predicted proteins | sample MGYA00519695_ERZ832317 | MGnify/ENA primary metagenome ERZ832317 (study PRJEB31850, sample SAMEA3708726) | human gut metagenome | biome: human gut; feature: human-associated habitat; material: faeces | place: China | collected 2014 ...
CTTTCGTACTGCCTAAAAAGGCTGTAAGCCTTTTTAGGCACGAATGTTACATCTTCTCCGGGGCGGAGCAGCCGATGAGCACCATGCCGTTTTTCAGCACGGCGCGGGCGGCATCCGCCAGCTTCAGGCGCGCCAGCAGCACGGGCTTCTCCTCGCCCTTGATGCGGCAGACCGTGTAGAACTTGTGGAACGCGGCGGCCAGCTCCGTGAGATAGCGGTTGATATGGCTCGGATCGTAGTCGCGCGCGGCAAGGCGCACCACCTCGCTGTAATGCGCAAGCTGCTTGATCAGCGCCTTCTCCGCATCACCGGAGAGCAGGCTGAAGTCGACCTCGCTCGCGGCGGGCACGGTGTAGCCCTCGGACGCGAGATTTTTCAGCAGCGTGCAGATACGCGCGTGGGCGTACTGGACATAGTAAACCGGGTTCTCGCTGTCCTCGCGCACGGCAAGACCGAGGTCGAACTCCATCTGCGTCTCGGGCTTGGCGTTGAAGAAGTAGCGGCAGGCGTCCACAGGGATCTCGTCGAGCAGATCCGTCAGACTGATGGCCTTGCCGGTGCGCTTCGACATGCGGACGACCTCACCGTCGCGCACGAGCTTCACCAGCTGCATCAGCACGATGTCCAGCCGGTTCTCGCCGTCGAGCCCCAGCGCGTCCATCGCGCCCTTCAGGCGGGCGACGTGGCCGTGGTGGTCGGCGCCCCAGATGTTGATGACCTTGTCGAAGCCGCGGACGGCGAATTTGTTGCGGTGATAGGCGATGTCGGCGGCGAAGTAGGTGTAGAACCCGTTCGCGCGGCGCAGCACGTCGTCCTTCAGGCCGAGCTTTTCGATGGCCTCCTCGCTCTTGCCCGCCTTGCGCAGGTTCGCCGCGAGGATCTCGGACGTCTTGAGCCAGAGCGCGCCGTCCTTTTCATAGGTATAGCCGAGGTCGGTCAGCGCCTGCACGGAATCGGCCACATACCCGCTCTCATGCAGGCTGGACTCAAAGAACCACTGGTCGTAGTGGATGCCGTAGCGCTCAAGGTCGCTCTTCATCTTCGGGATGTTGCGGTCAAGGCCGAAGCGCGCGAGCGCGTCGTGGCGGGTCTTCTCGTCGCAGTCGAGGTACTTCTCGCCCTCCTGCTCATAAAACAGCTGCGCCAGCTCGCGGATATCGTCGCCGTGATAGCCGTCCTCGGGGAACTCAACCGCATCCTCGCCCTTGATGATCTGGAGGTAGCGCGCCTCCAGACTCTTGGCAAACTTCTCGATCTGGTTGCCCGCGTCGTTGACATAGAACTCGCGCCAGACATCTGCGCCGGACTTCTGTAAGACGCTCGCGAGCGTATCGCCAAGCACGCCGCCGCGGGCGTTGCCCATGTGCATGGGGCCGGTCGGATTGGCGGAGACGAACTCCACCATATACTTCTTCCCGGCGAGCATGTCGCTGCTGCCGTAGTCCGCGCCCTCGCGCTCGACGCAGGCGACCGTGTCGCCGAACCACTTATCACCCAGCCGGAAGTTCAGAAAGCCCGGCCCGGCCATCTCGACGGTCGTGAAATAGGAACCCTCGAGCTGCATGTGGTCCATCAGGATCTGCGCGACCTGACGGGGATTCTTGTGCAGCGCCTTCGCCGCGGCGAGACAGAAGGTCGTCGTATAGTCGCCGTTGGCGGTGTCCTTCGGAATCTCCACGGAGGGTTTCACCGCGACATCCGCGGGCAGCAGCCCCTCCGCAGCGGCGGTCTCATAGGCGGTCATGGTCAGGGCCAGTACCTGGTCCTTGGCGCTCTGGATCATATTCATAGCGATTCTTCTCCTTATCGTTTCGTTAGGTATAAGCTGACGTGTAGGTCGGAGACGGGCGCCCCGCCCAGCGTCAGCAGATAGTGCATGATGATCTGCCCCTCGTCCGGCGCGTCGAGCCGCCACACAGCTTCGCGCGTGGTGACGGTCATGGGCGTGCTGTCCTGCTCCCCCTCGAGCAGGCGCGCCTGCGTCTGTGTCTCGGGGTCGAGGTGCAGCAGGCAGGCCCCGCTGCGCAGGGCGATGTGTATGGGCTCATCCGTCAGGCGGACGGAGGACTCCGTCACCGTCCCGTCCGTCTCGCTCACGGCATCGTAGTGCAGGAGCCAGCCGCCCGGGCGGCGGCGCAGCACGCCCTCGCCCGCAAAGCGCAGCGTCTCCTCCTCGCCGCCAATGCGGTTACGCGTCACAACGCGCACATTCACTCTTCCATCCATCGGCACAGCCCTCAATACCGGTCGATGTTCACCTGCAGCACGGGGCTTGTCAGCTCCTCCTGCAGGAAGTGCTTCGCCATCGAGCCGAAGTCCTCCGGCTGGTCGCTTGCGTAGAGCGTCGTCGTCCCCTCCTGCGCGCAGTCGGCGAGAAGATTCTTCGCCTTCAGCGTGCGCTTGAGCTCCCACGCGGCCTCCTCGCCGGTGTCGATCAGCGTCACCTCCGGCCCCATGATCTCGCCGATCAGGTCCATCAGCAGCGGATAGTGCGTGCAGCCGAGGATCAGCGTGTCAATGCCGCTGCCGCGGATTGGCTCGAGATACTCGCGCGCGACCGTCTCAATCACGACGTCGCCGCGCTCATAGCGGCCGTTTTCCACCAGCGGCACGAACAGCGGGCAGGCGCGCGCCGTCACGGTCACGTCCGGGTCGAGCGCGTGGATGATCTGCTCATACGTCCCCGAGTGGACGGAGGCCGCCGTGGCGATCAGGCCGACGTGGCGCGTCTTGGACACAGCCACCGCGCGGCGGCAGGCAGGCTCCACCACGCCCAGCACAGGCAGGTCGTTCTCCGCCTGCAGCTGCGGCAGACAGGTCGTGGAGACCGTGCCGCAGGCCACGACGATGGCCTTGATATCGAACGAGCGCAGGAAGCGGACGTCCTGCCGCGCGTACTTGAGCAGAATCTCCCGGCTGCGCCCGCCGTAGGGCACACGGGACGTGTCTCCGAAGTATATAATGTCCTCAGAGGGGAGGATGCTGCGGATCTTCCGCGCGGCGGTCAGCCCGCCCAGCCCAGAATCGAACACCCCCACGGGTCGGTTATCCATGATGCTCGCCTCCTCATAGTATCATTAACTGATTAATTATACTATGGATTGCAGGCGTTCTCAAGCTAAAAATTGGGGAATTTCCCCGCTTTTTTCAGTGGTATTTTCCCCGCGGGTCTGCTATACTGTGATTCATAGAAAACGCCCGGCGGGTATGGAGTCTGGAGGTGCGGGTATGGAAATCAAACTCACGGAAAAGCAGTTCCGGCGTCTGCTGGATCTGGTGTACATCGGCAACTGGGTGCTCAATTCCACCCGGGGTGACGATCGCATCCGGGACTATGACCAGGTGGAGAGCCTGATCTTCTCCTATTGTCTCAGCCACGGGATGGCCCCGCTGACGGAGCTGTCCGAGGGGGAACTGATCCCCTCGCGCGCGTTCGCCGACGGCGGCATCCATGAGGCGATCATGGCCTATGAGGACAACACGTTTTTCGAGATCCTCGCTCAGGAGCTGGCTCTGCGCGATATGGACGATCCGCCCATCACGCAGGACAACTACGACGAGGTCATGGAGCGTATGAACGCGTACTTAGGCGAATTTGAGCAGCACGGAACCGACCACATCACGGTGGATATGGACTAAGTGAAAGAGCCGCAGACGATGTCTGCGGCTCTTTCGCTTTCCATTGGGAAAAGAGCAAAGCCCTTTTCCCAATGGAGTTCTCGCTGCGCTTCGCGTTTATGTGCCGAAGAAGAGACGGACGCTCAGGGCGGCGGCGATGAAGCCTGTGAGGTCCGCCGTGAGGGCTGCGGGGACGGTATATCGCGTGCGGCGGATACCTGCCGCACCGAAGTAGACGGCGATGGTATAAAACGTCGTCTCCGTGCAGCCGAGCATGACCGCCGCGACGCGCCCGATGTAGGAATCCGCGCCGTAGGCCGCCATCAGCTCGCTCCCGACGGCGAGCGCCCCCGACCCGCTGACCGGCCGCACGAGCAGCAGCGCCGCCGTCTCCGGTGGAATGCCAAGCAGGCGCAGCAGCGGCGCGAGCACCCCCGCGAGCGCGTCCATCGCGCCCGAAGCGCGGAACATCCCCACCGCCGTCAGCAGGCCGATCAGTGCCGGGCAGATACGCGCCATCACGCGCAGCCCCTCCCCCGCGCCCGCCGTCAGCGCCGCGTAGACGTCCACCCGCCGCGCCAGCGCGCAGACCGCTGTCCCGGCCAGCAGCAGCGGCACGATATAGTCCGTGAGTCCCATCAGCCGCGCCCCCAGATCTGTCCCAGCACCCGTGCCATGAGCAGCCCCGCCACGACCGAGAGCACCGACGACAGCCACACCGCCGGCAGGATATCGAATGGTGCCGCCGCGCCGCTCGCCAGGCGCACCCCGGCCACGGTCGTCGGCAGCAGCTGGATCGACGCCGTGTTCAGCACCACGAGCCGGCACAGCTCGTCGCTCGCGACACCGTCGCACCCCGCGGCCATCCGCCGCGCAGCGCGGATGCCGAGCGGCGTCGCGGCGTTGCCGAGACCGAGCAGATTCGCCGAGACGTTGGCCGAGACGGCCGCGAGCGTCTCACCGTCGCGGCTCGCCTGCGGCAGGATCCGCCGCAAAGCTGGACGCAGCAGCCGCGCCAGCCCGCCCGCAAGGCCGCAGCGCTCCATCACCTCCATCACGCCCGTCCACAGGCACACCACCCCCGCCATCGACAGGCACAGCTCCACCGCCGACCGCGCCCCCTCCAGCGCCGCCGCGCCCACCTGCGCCATCCGCCCCGTCAGCGCGCCGAAGATCACCGCGGCCGCGGCCATCACCGTCCAGACCCACGCCATCGCCATTTCTTCTGCCTCCCTTTCAGCAGTCTAATGATATATATGCATTCCAAGCAGATGTTTATTTGTAAAAGAACCGTCATAATTGTCGACATGTGATTGACAGAATTTGTAAAATATGTCATAATATACAAAGCAGCTACAAAATTTTGGAAGGAAACAGCAGAGGAGAACAAATTGTGAAATCGACTGGCATTGTAAGGAAAGTGGATGAACTGGGCCGGATCGTACTTCCAATTGAACTCAGACGCACGCTGGACATCTCCGAAAAGGACACGCTGGAGATCTACGTGGAGGGCTCCGCGATCGTCCTGCGCAAATACCGGCCGAGCTGCATCTTTTGCGACAGCACCCGGGATGTGTTCCAGTTCAAGGGGAAGAATCTGTGCCCCCGCTGCTTGAAGGAGCTGCAAAACCACGAATGAAAGAATGAGTGCCACACTTGTACAGGTGTGGCACTCATTCTTTTAATCGTCAAAAGGGCGCTGCCCTTTTGACGATTAAATTCGCTCCGAACCGCGCAGAGAATTTTTCTGACGCGCATGTCGTCAGAAAAATAATTGAGATTTATTCGCGCCGTGCACGGCGCGAACTCGGTGGGACCTTTTTCGACTGCGAGGGAACGCCCCGCTATGTAGCGGGGCGTTCCCTCGTTCGCGGCAATTATTCTTTTTCCAAGCGCAATGCGGCGTTGTAGAGCTCGTTTTTGTTCAGGCCCGTGGCGGCGGCAACCTCGCGGGCGGCGTCCTTCAAGCGCGCGCCCTCCTCGCGCAGGCGCAGCACCTGCTGCGCGCCGCTCTCGAGCGTGACGGCGGGCTTTTCCTGCCGCGGCGCGCCCGCCACGACGAGGACATACTCCCCGCGTGGCTCCGTCTCACGGTAGTGCTCGACCGCTGCGGCGAGCGTCGTGCGCATCGTCTGCTCGTGGAGCTTCGTCAGCTCGCGGCAGAGCGCGACGGGGCGCTCGCCCCCCAGCAGCTCCGCCATGTCTCCAAGCGTCGCGCGCAGCTTGTGCGGCGCCTCGTGGAACACCATCGTCCGCTCCTCCCCCGCAAGCTCCTGCAGGCGCGTGCGCCGCTCCTTCCTGTTCGCCGAGAGGAAGCCTTCAAACGTAAACCGCCCCGTCGGCAGACCCGACACCGCCAGCGCGCACACCGCCGCGCAGCAGCCCGGCACGGCCTGCACCGTGACGCCGTTTTCGCTGCAGAGCCGGACGAGATCCTCGCCCGGGTCGCTGATGGCTGGCGTCCCGGCGTCGGTCACGAGGGCGCACGTCTCCCCGCCGAGCAGGCGGGCAAGGATCGCCTGTCCCGCCGCCGCGCGGTTGTGCTCGTGGTAGCTCACGAGCGGCTTTTTAATCTCAAAATGGTTCAGCAGCTTCATGGACACGCGCGTATCCTCGGCGGCGATGAAATCCGCGCTGCGCAGCGTCTCGACGGCGCGGGGAGAGAAATCCCCGAGGTTTCCGATGGGCGTAGCCACCAGATATATAATTCCGGCCATTCGGATCACTCCTTGTCTCTGAAATAGATGCGGCGCGTCTCGTCCGTCTCGCGCCCGTCGGCGTCCCGCAGCAGGAGCGTCGGCTCGACGGCAAGTCCCGGCCTTCCGCCGCGGCGGCTCTCGAGCAGCAGCAGCGACGGCGCGGATGCGGCGTCATGCTGCACCAGACGCAGACGCTTCGGCTCCAGTCCGCTCCGGCGCAGCGTCTCCAGCAGCTCCGCCAGCCGCTCCGTGCGGAACACAAGACAGAACTGCCCGCCCCAGCGCAGGAGTCTCCCCGTCGCGGCGCAAACATCCGCGAGCGTGCAGCTCGTCTCGGCGCGGGCATCCCGCCGCGCCGGATCGGGCGGCAGCGCGCCGCTGTGCGGGGCAAAATACGGCGGGTTTGCGACCACGAGGTCGAAGCTCCCCGCCGCCGGCAGCTGCCCTTTATCGCGCAGGTCGGCCCGCAGGCAGGTGATTTGCTCCGCGAAGCCGTTCTCCTCCGCATTGCGCCGCGCGAGGTCAGCGGCGTGCGCCTGCAGCTCCACGTTCGTCACCCGCAGCGACGGCTCGCGCGCGAGCAGCAGCAGGCCCAGCAGCCCGATCCCCGCGCCGAGGTCGCACACGCGCGCCCCGCGCCACAGCTTCGGGAACGCGCCGAGCAGGAACGTGTCCGTCCCTGGGCGGAAGGCCGCCTCGTCATAGACATACCGCACCCCGCCCGGCCAGAGCCAGTCCGTTTTCTCCACCGCGCGCCCTCCTCCGCTTGTTTCTTTCTCCCATTGTACGATAAAACCGCCCGCGGCGCAAGAAAAAAGCACCGGAGCGGGCAAGCTCCGGTGCTTTTTCAGCATGCGATGTAATTAGTCAGCGGGGCTGATAGCACCGTTGGGACACGTATCGCTGCAGCTGCCGCAATCCAGGCAGGAGTTCGCGTCGATCACATAACGATCGTCACCCTGGGAAATAGCACCCACGGGACATGCATCTGCGCAAGCGCCGCAGCTGACGCAAGCGGAACCGATCTGATAGGCCATGTTGTTGCACCTCCATTTTTGATTTGTAAGCCCATTGTATCATGAAAATAAAAAATTGCAAGACCCAGTTGACTGGAAAATGCAGAAAGTCCGCGATTTCCGGTCAAACCGCCGAAAAAGCGGCCATCCGGGAAAGTTTGTGAAATTCCAAACCGCTGAAAACCGGCAAAATTGAGAATTTTTCCGCACGGCGCGGGGTGGGGATCGTTCCCCTCACCCCGCGCGGGCGGCGGAAATTACTTGGCGGGTGCCGCCTCGGGCTGCGGCGCATCGGCGGGTGCGCTCTCGCTCTCGATCACGACCTTGCCGTCCTTCAGGCGGACATGAGCCGTGCCGCCGTTTCTGAGCCTGCCCTCCAGCATCTGCTCGGCCACAGCGTCCTCCACGAGGTTCTGGATCGAGCGGCGCAGCGGACGTGCGCCGTACTGCGGGTCGAACCCGTCGCGCGCCAGCTCGGTCAGCGCATCGTCGTCGACGTCGAGGGTGATGCCCTGCTCCGCCATACGGCGGCCCGTCACCTGCAGCATGCGGGAGGCAATCTCACGGATGTTCTCCTGCGTCAGCTGGCGGAAGACGATGATCTCGTCGATACGGTTCAGGAACTCCGGACGGAAGGTCTTCTTCAGATCGTCCATGACGGCCTGACGGATGCGCTCATAGCGCTTCGTCTCATCCTCCTCGGCGCTCTTGTCGCCGCTGTGGAAGCCCAGCGGGGTCTCCGCGGCGGTGATATTCTTCGCGCCGACGTTCGAGGTCATGACGATGATGGTGTTCTTGAAGTCCACGCGGCGACCCTGCGAATCGGTCACAATGCCGTCCTCGAGGATCTGCAGCAGGATGTTCCAGACATCCGGATGGGCCTTCTCAATCTCATCGAACAGCACCACGGAATAGGGCTTGCGGCGCACCTTTTCGGTCAGCTGGCCGCCCTCCTCGTGGCCCACATAGCCCGGGGGCGAGCCAACCAGGCGAGAGACGGTGTGCTTTTCCATATACTCGGACATGTCGAGTCGGATCATAGCGTTTTCATCGCCGAACATCGTCTCGGCCAGCGTCTTGCACAGTTCTGTCTTGCCGACGCCCGTGGGGCCGAGGAACAGGAACGAGCCAATCGGGCGCTTCGGATCCTTCAGACCGACACGGCTGCGGCGGATGGCCTTGGCCACGGCGGTGACAGCCTCGTCCTGCCCCACGACACGCTTATGCAGCGTCTCCTCCAGACGGAGCATCCGCATGCTCTCGTCCTCGGTCAGGCGCGTGACGGGAATCCCCGTCCAGCCGGCCACGACCTTGGCGATGTCCTCGGCGCCCACGCTGCCGCGGTTCGTCGAAAGGCTCTTCTTCCAGTTCTCGCGCTCGATGTCCACCTGCTGGGTGTACTTCTGCTCGAGATCGCGCAGCTGCGCGGCCTTCTCATAGTCCTGCGCGGCGATGGCGTCCGCCTTCTCGCGGTGCAGGGCGTTGATCTTCTCCTCCAGGCTCTTGAGGTCGGGCGACGTGCTCTCGGCGCTCATGCGCACCTGGCTCGCGGCCTCGTCCATCAGGTCGATGGCCTTGTCGGGGAGGAAACGGTCGTTGATATAGCGGCGGGAGAGCGACACGGCGGCTTCGAGCGCCTCATCGGTGATCGTCAGCTTATGGTGTGCCTCATACTTGTCGCGCAGACCCTTCAGAATCTCAAGCGTCGCCTCGGGGCTCGGCTCGCCGACGGTGACGGGCTGGAAGCGGCGCTCGAGCGCGGCGTCCTTCTCGATGTACTTGCGGTACTCATCGAGCGTGGTCGCGCCGACGACGCGGATCTCACCGCGGGACAGGGCGGGCTTGAGGATGTTCGCCGCATCCACGGCGCCCTCAGCCGAGCCGGCGCCCACGATGGTGTGCAGCTCATCGATGAAGAGGATGACGTTGCCCGCCTTCTTCACCTCGTCGATGGTCTTTTTGATGCGCTCTTCAAACTCGCCGCGGTATTTTGTACCGGCGACCATGCCGCTCAGGTCGAGCGACAGGACGCGCTTGTCAAGCAGCTCCTCGGGCACATCGGCCGCGGCAATCCGCTCGGCCAGTCCCTCGGCGATGGCGGTCTTGCCGACGCCGGGCTCGCCGATCAGGACGGGGTTGTTCTTCGTGCGGCGCGAGAGGATCTGGATCACGCGGCGGATCTCCTCGTCGCGGCCGATTACGGGGTCCAGACGGCCCGCGCGGGCGGACTCGGTCAGATCGCGCGTGAACTCCTCCAGAGCGCTGCCCTTCTTGCCGCTTTCCTTCGTGGAGGAGACGGCTCCGGCAGGCGCGGCCTTCGGCGCTTCGTTGATCTTCTGGACGATGCTGCTGTACATCTTCTTCGGGTCGACGCCGACGGTGCGCAGGATGCGCAGTGCCATGTTGCCACCCTCGCGCAGGATGCCCATCAGCAGGTGCTCCGTGCCGATCATCGGCGAGCCCATGCGGGCGGCCTCCGACACGGCCAGCTCCACGACGCCCTTGGCGCGGGGCGTCAGCCCCTGCGACGGCGCGGTTCCGGCAAGGCCGGCACCCACGCTCCGGCGCAGGACGGAGAGAATCATCTCATCGGTCAGGCCGTACTCCGTGAGGACGCGGTGGGCAAGCCCCTCCTCCTCGCGCAGCAGACCCAGCAGCAGGTGCTCCGAGCCGACGTAGCCGTGGCCCAGCTCCTCGGCGGACTCCTGACTCAATCTCAGTGCCTCCTCGGCGCGGGGGGTAAATTTATTCTCGTTCATCATTGTAATTCATTCCTTTCACGTTGGACTTTGCCGCGCGGATTACTCCTGCGGCAGGGAGCGCAGCTCGTCACGCAGCCTGGCCGCGTCCTCGTACCGCTCTTCCCGGACAGCCGCGTCGAGCTGACTGCGCAGGGCGTTGCGCCTGCGCTCACTCTGCAGAGCCTTCTGCTCTTCGTCGCTCACCAGTCCGCGGCGGGGCTGGGGCGTGGGGATGGACACCTCGGCGTCCGGCTGGTCGGGCTGCGGGAATTCCGTGAGGAGTCTCGTGCCGAAGCCGTCAAACAGCGGCTCGAGCAGGCCGAAGGGCCGGCTGAAGAAGTCGTCGTCGAACAGGCTCAGGGGCCGGCGCCATGTGCTGCGCAGGCTTTCGGTATAGCCGAGCGCCTCCGCGCACTCGGGGCACAGGTGCAGCTCCGTCACCTTGCCGTTGATGCTGCTCTTATAATAAAATGTCGCTTCGTTCTTTCCACAGCGTTCACACTTCATAATGTTTTCCTCCTTTATGGAAAGTCAAACCAGATGGATCAAAACCTGTTTGCAGATATTTGCCCGCAGGGGGCCGCGGTGCTCCTTCGGCACCGTGCGCAGGGCGCTGTCGGACACGGCGCTCAGAAGCGCCTGCCCCGCCGCCCGGTCGATGGCCTCGGACTCGGTCAGATTCTGGATGATAGCCCGCGCGTTCGGAAGGTCGAGCGTATCGCCGATGGAGTTGATGACGTGCATCAGCAGCGTCTGGCGGTCGACCCGGACCCGGGTGATGCGGATATATCCGCCGCCGCCCCGCCGCGACTCCACAATGTAGCCGCGCTCGGGTGAAAACCGGGTGGACATCACATAGTTGATCTGGCTGGGTACGCAGCCGAACTGCTGGGCGAGGTCGCTGCGCTGCAGCTCCAACACCCCGTTTGCATCATCCAGAGCACTCTGGATGAATCCTGCAATCAAATCTGACATTCCCATGTGCTCACCCCTTTCCGTCTCGTCTTTTATCTTTGACTTTGACTTTCTTTGATCTTCGATGTTAGTTTACCACTGTCCTGCAGTTTGTCAATAGGCTTTTGACCAACTTTGACCTTTATTTCTGTAAACAATTTATGAACGCGGCCCTGTCAACCTCCGGTTGCGCGAATGGTTCGCGAATCGCCCCTGCGCTACCCAAAATTGCTGTACATCCCGCCCCAGATCGGGTATAATAGGTACAATTGCTAACGCTTCACCGGACGCAGAAAGGACAGAAATATGAATATCAACTGGAACGACCCGAATTTTCAGGGCTTCGCCGGGGCGCGCAGGCGCGCGGCCAGGCCGAAGAAGGTCAGAAAATCCATCGGCTCGCCGCTCGGGCGGACGCTCATCAATCTGGCGGTGACGCTGGTGTTCGGGCTGATCTACTTCTATGCCGTGCTGCCGCCGATCAGCCTGCAGGCGCCGGAGTTCTACGTCTTTGCGCTGCTGCTGTGCGCGGTGTACTGCGTGTGCGCGGTGCTGACCTCCGGCTTTCAGGGCGAAGGGCCGAAGGGCTACTTCGGCTTTGTGAAGAAGCAGTGCCGCGTGCCGTTCTTCGCGGCGGCGCTGCTCGTGGCTGTGGCGCTGATCGGTGCGGTGCTCGGCTGGAAGGTGCTGCGCGCGGGCGCTTACCGCGACCTGCTGACCGTTGAGACAGGCAGCTTTGCCGACGAGGTCGACGAGATCAGCTTCGACCAGATCCCGATGCTCGACCGCGACTCGGCGACCCGTCTCGGCAACCGCAAGCTCGGCGAGCTGGCCGACATGGTCTCGCAGTTCGAGGTCGCAGACGACTACACGCAGATCAACTACAAAAACCGCCCCGTCCGCGTGACGCCGCTGCGCTACGGCGACTGGATCAAGTGGTTCAACAACCGCAAGGCGGGTCTGCCCGCCTATCTCGTGATTGACATGGTCACGCAGAACGTCGATGTCGTCCGTCTCGAGCAGGGCATCCGCTATACGACCGCCGAGCACTTCGGCCGCAACCTCGGCCGCTACCTCCGTTTCCACTACCCCACCTACCTCTTCGATGATCCCGCCTTTGAGATCGACGAGCAGGGCAACCCGTGGTGGGTCTGCCCGCGGATGAAGAAGACGATCGGTCTCTTCGGCGGCACGGATACCGTCGGCGCGGTGCTGGTGAATGCGGTGACGGGCGAGTGTAGCTACTACGACGTGGCGGATGTGCCGTCGTGGGTCGACCATGTGTACCCGGCGGAGCTGATTACCCAGCAGTACGACTATCACGGCACCTATATCCATGGCTTCATTAACTCCCTCTTCGGCCAGCGCGACGTGACCGTCACGACGCAGGGCTATAACTATCTCGCCATCGGCGACGATGTCTATATGTATACCGGCATCACGTCGGTCGTCTCGGACGAGTCGAATATCGGCTTCATCCTCTCGAACCAGCGCACGAAGGAGACGCGCTTTTACTCCGTCGCGGGCGCGGAGGAGTATTCCGCCGAGGCCAGCGCCGAGGGACAGGTGCAGCAGATGCAGTACAAGGCGACGTTCCCGCTGCTGCTGAACATCGCCGATCAGCCGACGTACTTCATGGCGCTCAAGGACGCGGCGGGACTTGTGAAGATGTACGCCATGGTCAACGTCAGCCAGTATCAGATCGTCGCGACCGGCTCGACCGTGGCCGAGTGCGAGAGCAGCTACCGCGTGATGCTCAACCGCAACGGCCTGATCGATGACAGCGCGGCTGAGCCGATCATCTCCGACCAGACGACGGCCAGCGGCGCGATTGAGGAGATCCGCAGCGCGGTCGTGGACGGCAACACGATGTATTACCTCCGCCTGCAGGGTGAGACGGTCTACTACGTCATCTCCGCGGCGGACGATGAGAGCTCCGTTATCCTGAACGTCGGTGACGAGGTCACCATCCGCCACGCCACGGGCGAGGGCAGCATCCTGAAGGCCTACAGCATCGAGCGCGGCACTTCAGGTACAGAAGCTTAACAAGCCAAAATAGTACAGGAGCCGGGGCGTTGTTGCCCCGGCTCCTGTACTATTAAAAGTCTCACAGAGTTCGCGGCTCGGGGGCCGTGAAAAAGCCCCAATCCGTTTTTTGCGGCGGCGTGTACGCCGCAAAAAACACTTTGCGCGGAGAGAGTGCATTTTTGTGCGCGCAGTGCACAAAAATACGCGGTTCGGAGCGAATCCCCCTCACACAAAAAGGCTCCGCCTTTTTGTGTGAATTACATCTGCTCGCAGATCAGCCGGCCCATCTCGCGGCAGCCGACGAGCTTCGCGCCGGGCTGCATGATATCGCCGCAGCGATAGCCCGCCTGCAGCACGCGGCTCACGGCCCCCTCCACGGCGTCCGCCTCGGCCGCCATGTCGAAGCTGTAGCGCAACATCATCGCCGCCGCCAGAATCGTGCCGATGGGGTTGGCCTTGTCCTGCCCGGCGATGTCGGGCGCAGAGCCGTGGATCGGCTCATACAGGCCGCGCGTGCCGTCGCCCATGCTTGAGGAGGGGATCATGCCGACAGAGCCGGTGATCTGGCTGGCCTCGTCGGAGAGGATGTCGCCGAAGAGGTTCTCCGTCACGATCACGTCGAACTGGCTCGGGTCGCGGATCATCTGCATGGACGCGTTGTCGACGTACATGTGGCGCAGCTCCACGTCCGGATACTCCTCCGCCACGGCGCTGACCGTCTTTCGCCACAGGCGGGACGTCGCGAGGACGTTCGCCTTGTCGACGGACGTCACGATCTTGCGGCGCTTGCGGGCCGTCTGGAACGCGACGTGCGCGATGCGCCGGATCTCGTGCTCGGTATAGGGCATGATGTCCTGCGCGGCGGGCTCGCCGTTCTTTTCATATAAGGTATGCTCACCGAAGTAGACGCCGCCGATCAGCTCGCGCACGACGACGAAATCCACGCCCTTCGCGGCGATATCCGCGCGCAGCGGGCAGGCGCTCGCAAGCTCCTGGAACATGTGCGCCGGGCGGATGTTGCTGTAGAGGTTCATTGCGCCGCGCAGCTTCAGCAGGCCCTTTTCGGGACGGTTTTCCGGCGGCTGCGCATCCCACTTCGGGCCGCCGACCGCGCCGAGCAGCACACTGTCGCTGGCAAGGCAGATCTGGCGCGAGCTCTCCGGCAGCGGCACGCCGAACTCGTCGATGGCGCAGCCGCCCATGGGTGCCTCGGTATAGCAGAAGCTGTGGCCGAATTTCTTGGCCGCCGTGTCGAGCACGGCGATGGCCTGCTCCACAATCTCCGGGCCGATGCCGTCTCCCCGGATCACGGCGATGGTCTTTTCCATGTCAGTGCCCCTCCTTTTCGCGCAGGGAGGCCATCAGGCCGCCGCTGCGGATCATGTCCTTGATGAACGGCGGAAACGGCTCCGCCTGATACGTCTCGTGCTTCGTGACGTTCGTGATGACGCCGGTGTCGAAGTCGACGGACACCTCGTCGCCGTCTGCGATGCCGTCGCTCGCCGCTGGGCACTCGAGGATCGCAAGGCCGATGTTGATGGCGTTGCGATAGAAAATGCGGGCGAAGGTCTTGGCGATGACGCAGCTGATGCCCGCGGCCTTGATGGCGATGGGTGCGTGCTCACGCGAGGAGCCGCAGCCGAAGTTCCACCCGGCGACCATTAGGTCGCCCTCGTTGTGGTTCTGTACGAACGCCGCGTCGATGTCCTCCATGCAGTGCGAGGCCAGCTCCTTCGGATCCTGCGAGGCCAGATAGCGGGCGGGGATGATGACGTCGGTATCGACGTGGTCGCCGAACTTGCGCGCGGTGCCGTGTGCTTGCATACTCATTACTTCATAACCTCCTCAGGATGGCAGATGTGGCCCACGATGCCGGATGCCGCGGCCACGGCGGGCGAGGCGAGATAGACCTCGCTGGTGACGTGACCCATGCGGCCCACGAAGTTGCGGTTGGTGGTGGAGACGCAGCGCTCGCCCGCGGCGAGAATGCCCATGTGGCCGCCGAGACACGGCCCGCAGGTCGGCGTGGAGACGATGCAGCCCGCGTCGAGGAAGATGTCCGTATAGCCGCGGTGCATGCACTCGCGGTAGACGCTCTGCGTCGCGGGGATGATGATCCCGCGCACGCCGGGGGCGAGGTGGTGACCCTTCAGGACGGCCGCGGCGGCGGCCATGTCGTCGATCTGGCCGTTCGTGCACGAGCCGATCACCACCTGATCGATGGCGACGTCCGCGCCGTCGCGCGCGCTGTGTGCGTTTTCCGGCAGATGCGGCCACGCGACGGTACAGTCGATCTCATCGAGGTTCAGCTCGATCGTGCGGGTATACTCCGCGTCGGGGTCGGCCTCCACCGCCGTCCACGGGCGGCTGACGCGCCCGGCGACATACGCCCGCGTCACGTCGTCCACGGGGAAGATGCCGTTCTTCGCGCCCGCCTCGATGGCCATGTTCGAGATCGTCAGCCGGTCATAAATCGTCAGCTCCCCGATCCCGTCGCCGCAGAACTCGAGCGACTGGTAGAGCGCCCCGTCCACGCCGATCCTGCCGATGAGCGTCAGAATAACGTCCTTGCCGCTGACGAAGGGCTTTTTCTTTCCCGTCACCACCACGCGGATGGCGGAGGGCACCTTGAACCACGTCTGGCCCACGGCCATGGCCGCGCCCATATCCGTCGAGCCGACGCCCGTGGAGAACGCGCCCAGCGCGCCGTAGGTGCAGGTGTGCGAGTCCGCGCCGATCACGGCCTCGCCGGGGGCGACGAGCCCCTTCTCCGGCAGCAGCGCGTGCTCGATGCCCATCTCGCCCACGTCGTAGTAGTTGTCGATGTCGAACTTCCGCGCAAATGTGCGGCACTGTTTACACTGCGTCGCGGCCTTGATGTCCTTGTTCGGCGCGAAGTGATCCATCACCAGCGCGATGCGGCTCTTGTCGAATACCTTCTGAAAGCCCGCGGCCTCAAACTCGTTGATGGCCACCGGGGTCGTGATGTCGTTGCCGAGCACGAGGTCGAGCTTCGCCTGAATCAGCTGCCCCGCGCGCACCTCCTCCAGCCCGGCGTGGCGGGCGAGGATCTTCTGCGTCATTGTCATTGCCATGAGACTTTGTTCCCCTTTCTTCAGCTGGCGGCGTCAATCATCTTGTTGATGCCGTTGACGTATGCGCGGATGGACGACTCGATGATGTCCGTCGAAAGGCCCGTCCCCGTGAAGGTCTTGCCCGACTCGTCCGAGATCTTCACGACGGCCTCGCCGATGGCGTCCTCGCCGTCGGTGACGGCGTTCAGGCTGAAGCTGTCGAGCTTCACGTCCATGTGGAGCATCCGGTTGATGGCCTTGAACGATGCGTCCAGCGGGCCGGAGCCGATGGCCACCTCCTGCAGCACCTTGTCGTCGCGCTTGATCTTGACGCAGGAGGTGTTGGGCAGGCCGTCGCCGGCGTTGACGACGTGGCTGACCAGCTCGCAGGCGGCCGCGGCGGTGTTGCGGCGGTTGAGGACGAGCGCCTCGATGTCGGAGCCGGTGATCGTCTTTTTCTTGTCGGCGAGCTCCTTGAAGTTCTTGAACACATCGCTGAGCTCCTCGTCCGTCAGCTCATAGCCCATGGACTCGAGCTTTTCGCGCAGGGCGTGCTTGCCGGAGTGCTTGCCAAGCACCATCGTGTTCTTCGGGATGCCCACGTCGGTGGACTTCATGATCTCATATGTCTGGGCATTGGCGATGACGCCGTGCTGGTGGATGCCGGACTCATGCGCGAAGGCGTTCGCGCCGACGATCGCCTTGCTCGGCGGGATCGGCACGCCCGTGATATTGCTCAGGCGCTTGCTGCTCTGGTAGATCTGCTTGGTGTTGATGCCCGTCTCGGCCTGATAGAAGTCGCTGCGCGTCTTGAGCGCCATGACGATCTCCTCGAGGCTGGCGTTGCCCGCGCGCTCGCCGATGCCGTTGACGGTGCACTCCACCTGCGTCGCGCCCGCCTTGACGCAGGCGAGGGAGTTCGCGACGGCCATGCCGAGGTCGTCGTGACAGTGGACGGAGAAGTCGACGTTCTCCGCGCCGACGACGTTCTCACGCAAAAAGCCGATCAGCTCCGCCATCTCCTGCGGCGTGGAGTAGCCGACGGTATCGGGGACGTTCAGCGTCGTCGCACCCGCCGCGATGGCGTTGGAGTAGCACTGGGCGAGGAAGGCGTGGTCGGAGCGGGACGCGTCCTCGGCGGAGAACTCGATGTCCGCGCACTTGGAGTGGGCGTAGCCGACCATCTCCGTGATCGTCGCGAGCACCTGCTCGCGCGTCATGCGCAGCTTGTACTCCATGTGGATGTCGCTCGTGGCAAGGAAGACGTGGATGCGGGGATGCCTGGCCTCCTTCACCGCGTCCCACGCGGCGTCGATGTCGCCCTTCGTGCAGCGGGCGAGGGAGGCGACCGTTGCGTTCTCCACGACGGAGGCGATCGTCTGGACGCTCTTGAAGTCCATGGGGGACGCGATGGCGAAGCCCGCCTCGATGACGTCCACGCCGAGCTTTTCGAGCTGGCGGGCCATCTCAATCTTCTCGTTCAAGTTCATGCTGCAGCCGGGAGACTGCTCACCGTCGCGAAGGGTCGTGTCAAAAATCTTGATGCGTTTCATACTGTTTTTCCTCCTGAATCTGATGATCTTCCGGCCAAAGGCATACAAAAAAGGCCTCCGTCTCCTACTTCCTGTAAGAGACGAAAGCCTGAACTTCCGCGGTACCACTCTTATTGACATCTGCCCTTGCGGCAGAGTGTCCGCTTTTCAGTATCGGCCCGGCGCTGCCGGACGAATCCTGCCTCATGGATAACGGTGAGGAAACCCGTTTCCGCCTACGCGGGCAAACCCCGGTTCAGCGAAAAAGCTCAAGGGCCAGTGACGTTTCTCCGTTCTGCGCTGCCTCGCAGCATCCGGCAGCTCTCTGAAGCGTAGCGAAGAAACTTTCTCCCTATCATTGCATTTGGTCGTCGTTTGTTGTGCTATTTACCTTACAGGACGGCGGCGGTTTTGTCAACCCCCATTTTCGCTGCACCGCCGCGCCGGCCGGCGCGAAGTCTAATACAATCCGTAATATTTTATCATAGTTCGACGTTTTGTATTCATTTCTTCCCGTTTTTCAGCGCAAACCCGACAACGAACGCCCTCCCGCCGCCGCACAAAACCGTCGTTTTGCCAGCTTCCCCCTCTCCCCCCGACGACGCCGCGCGTCACGCGGCGAAACTTGTTTCTACCAGCGCGAATTTTTTGTTGATTTCTGCGCCTTTTCCGTCCATTTTGTTGACAGCTTTTTCCCGATACGCTATACTGGTCAAAGTGCGCCGCCCGCGGGGCGGACCGTTATAGAAGAGGAGATTTTACATGAAAACGAAACTGAACTCCCGGGAATATGTCACCGTGGCAAGTATGCTCTTCGGCATGTTCTTCGGCGCCGGAAACCTGATCTTCCCCGTCTACATGGGGCAGCAGGCCGGCAGTCATGTCTGGGCCGCCGTCGCCGGCTTTCTCATCACCGGTGTGGGCATGCCCCTGCTGGGCGTCGCGGCGCTCGGCCTCAGCCGCTCGAGCAGCCTGTTTGACCTCTCGCAGAAGGTCAACCGCCCCTACGCGATGTTCTTCACCTGCCTGCTGTATCTGACGATCGGGCCGTTCTTCGCCATCCCGCGCTGCGCGACCACGTCCTTCACCGTGGGTCTCGAGCAGGTCCTGCCCGCGGGTCACGCGCGGCTGTATCTGCTGCTGTTCTCGCTGATTTTCTTCGTCGCGGTGCTGTTTTTCGCGCTCCGCCCCGGCAAGATTCTCATCTGGATCGGCAAGGTGCTCAACCCCATTTTCCTGCTCTTTCTGGGAATTCTGGTCGTCGTCGCGCTGCTGTCCCCGTCGGCGTCCATCTCCGCCGTCGCCCCCGTTGGCAGCTATGCCGCCCAGCCGTTTTTTACCGGCTTTCTCGAGGGCTACAACACTATGGACGCGCTGGCGAGTCTCGCCTTCGGCGTTGTTGTCATCCAGGTCATCCGTAACCTCGGCGTCGAGGAGCCGGGCTCCATCGCCGCGAGCACGGTGCGCTCGGGCATCTTCAGCTGTCTGCTGATGGCGGTGATTTACCTCGCCGTCACCATCGTCGGCACGCAGAGCCGCGGCCTGTTTGCCCCCGCCGAAAACGGCGGTGTCGCCCTCGCGCAGATTGCGCAGCACTATCTCGGCGGCGCGGGTCTGCTCATTCTCGCGGCCACGGTGACGCTCGCCTGTCTCAAAACGGCCGTCGGTCTGGTCACGAGCTGTGCTGAGACGTTCTCAACCATCTTCCCCCGCGGGCCGAAATACGCCGTCTGGGCGGTGATCTTCAGCGTCATGTCCTTCGTGTTCGCGAACCTCGGCCTGAGCGCCATCATCACCTATTCGCTCCCCGTGCTGATGTTCCTGTACCCGCTCGCCATCGTGCTGATCCTGTTGGCCCTGTTCGGCAAATTCTTCGGCAATGACCGCCGCGTCTACTGCTGGACGATCGGCCTGACACTGCTCGCCGCGCTGTATGACCTGCTGCGCACGCTCCCGGAGGGTCTGCGCGCCGGGCTGCACCTCGACGGCGCGCTGAGGGCCGTCGGCGGCGTTCTTCCCCTCTCGTCACAGGGGCTCGGCTGGATCTGCCCCGCCGCGCTCGGTCTCGTCATCGGCCTGATCGCCCACTTCGCGGGCCGCAGGAAGGCAGCGTAACTTTTTATGGATCAAAAGGCAAGCCAGTGTTTCTGGCTTGCCTTTTTCTTTCTGCACGGCCATCCATATTCCTGCATATAATAAGGCGAAAACCCAGACCAGAAAGGACGGATTCCCTATGACAACGATTCCCATGGAGCCCGGCCCGGTGGACGCCTTCATGCAGGCGCACCCCGAGCGCGGGGCGCTGCGCATACAGGTGACGGCCGGGCCGTTTCCCGTGGCGGGGGCGCAGGTGGAGGTGTTCCGCCGGTTCGGCCAGCTGCGGCAGGTGTTCTACCGCGGCGTGACCGACCAGTCCGGCATCCTGCAGGGGATTTCCCTCCCGGCGCTGCCCGCGGCGTGGTCGCAGACATCCGACACGGCCGGCGTATCCGCGACCGACTATCAGGTCACGGTGCGCCACCCGATGTTCGCGCCCGATGTGGGGCGCGTCGCCGCCGTCTACGCGCGCACGGAGACGATCCTCCCCGTCGCGCTCGAGCCGCTGCTGTAAGGAGGGGTGAATATGGCGCAGCCCGTTGTACCGGAGAGCATCGTTGTCCACCTCGGCCCGCCCGGCTCGGCGGCGCAGAATGTGACCGTGCCCTTCGCGGAGTACATCAAGAATGTTGCTTCGAGCGAGATCTACCCCACATGGCCGGAGAGTGCCATCCGCGCGAACATCCTCGCGCAGATCTCCTTTGCACTCAACCGGGTCTATACGGAGTATTACCGCGCGCGGGGCTATGACTACGACATCACCAGCACGACACAGTTCGACCAGGCCTTCGTCCCCGACCGGGGCATCTTCGAGAACATCAGCCAGATCGTCGACGACATCTTCAACGACTACATCGTCCGTCAGGGACGCGTTGAGCCGCTCTTCGCCCAGTTCTGCGACGGGGTGCGCACAAAGTGCGGCGGGCTCTCCCAGTGGGGGAGCGTCGACCTCGCGGAGGAGGGCATGACGCCCTATGAGATCCTGCAGTACTACTACGGCGGCGACATCGGCCTTGTGACGAACGCGCCCGTCGGCGGAAACGTTCCGTCGTACCCGGGGCGGCCGCTGCGGCGCGGGAGCGTCGGCGAGGATGTGCGCACGATCGAGCGCCAGCTCAACCGCATCGGGCGCAACTACCCCGCCATCCCCGCGATCACGCGGCTTGACGGTGTGTTCGGCCCGGAGACGGAGAACGCCGTCCGGACGTTCCAGCAGATTTTCAGTCTCGATGCCGACGGCGTCGTCGGCAAGGCGACGTGGTACAAGATCAAGGAGATCTACAACGGCGTGAAGAAGCTCTCGGAGCTGACAAGCGAGGGGCTGACCATCTCGGAGACGGAGCGGCAGTACGAGTCCGCCCTCCGCCCCGGCGACAGCGGCGTCGGCGTGCGGACGGTGCGGTACTATCTGGCGTTTCTGGGGTATTTCCTGCCGCAGCTGCCGCCGATCCGCCTGACGGACACGTTCGATCAGGAGATGCTCGACGCGGTCTATGCCTTCCAGAGTGCCTACGGCCTGCCCGTCGACGGGATCGTGGGACGCGAGACGTGGAACGCGCTGCAGGATGCCTACCAGAGCACGGTCTCCCAGCTGCCGGAGGACTATCAGGACTTCGCCGAGGAGGTCTATCCGGGGCGCTTTCTCGTGGAGGGCGACCGCGGCGAGGAGGTGCGGCTCATGCAGGAGCGCCTGCGGGATATCGCCCGCGCGGGCGGAAGCATCCCACTCATCGCGGCGGACGGTGTGTTCGGCCCCGCGACGCGCGAGGCCGTGCAGGCGCTGCAGCGCCAGCTGGGGCTGGAGGAGACAGGCGCCGTCGGCCCGGTGCTCTGGGCGGAGATCATGACGCGGGGGCAGGGATACTAACTTCGCATACGGAAGCCTTTGGTTTCCGTATGCGCGGTTCGCAGCGAACCCCCCCCCTCGCAAAAAAAAGAGTTGGCAGACGGTGTCTGCCAACTCTTTTTTTGCGATTGTCAAGCGAGGAACCCCTTCAGAATCGTGTCCTCCGCCTCCTCGGGCGACAGGCCCAGCGTCTCGAGCTTGAGCAGTTGGTCGCCCGCGATCTTACCGATGGCGGCCTCGTGGATGAGCTGCGCGTCGGGACAGTTCGCCGCGATCTCCGGGATGGAGCGGATCTTCGCATCGCCCATGATGATGCTGTCGCACTGGACGTGGCCGAAGCACTCGGCGTTGCCGACCATGCGCGGATAGAACAGCTGCTCCGAGCGGTCCTGCGCCACGGAGCGGGAGATCACGCGGCCGCGCGCGTCCTTGCCGTTGAGCTCGATCTCCATCTCGCTCGTCGCCTTCTGGTCGCCGTGGGTCAGCAGGCGCTCGGTCACGACGGCCTCGGCCCCCGCCTCGCACACAAACTTCGTGTAGCGCTTCGTCGAGTCGATGCCGCGGATCTGCACCGTCTCCATCTGCATAGAGGAGTTCTCGCCCAGATACACGATTGTCTGCGGGTTCATGATGTTGCGGCCGGTCTCGCCGTCGGCGTCCTCACCGTAGTGCTTCTCGGCGTAGCGCACGCGGCTGTTTTTTCCGATGTGGAAGGTGTGTACGCCGTCGTGGCGGCTCTCGTCGCAGCCGGAGTTGTGGATGCCGCAGCCCGCGATGATCTCCACGTCGCAGTCGTCGCCGACGTAGAAGTCGTTATACACCATCTCGGACAGGCCTGTCTTGCTGATGATGACCGGGATGTGGCACTTCTCGCCGTGCGTGCCGTCCTTGATGCGGATGTCGATACCCGCCTTGCCGTCGGCGCGGGGAGAGATGTCGATGTGCTCGGTGGACTGGCGCGCCTCGCAGCCGCTGTCCTTGCGGATGTTGAAGGCGCCCACGGGCTGACCGGTGAGGTCGGCGATTTTTTCCAGCAGCTTCGCGTCAATTTCCGTAATCATTTCTGCGCCTCCTCCTTTCTGCCCAGCACGGGACATCCGCCCAGCGTGTCCGCCAGAATCATCGGCAGAACCTCCTCGGTCGTGCCGCGGCGGGCAATCTCACCGCCGGCCACGACGACGATCTCGTCGGCCATGCGGATGATGCGCTCCTGATGGGAGATGATGATCATCGTATCCTTCTGCTCGCGGTGAATCTGCTCAAACGTCTCCGTCAAGCGGGCAAAGGACCACAGGTCGATGCCGGCCTCCGGCTCGTCGAAGATCTTCAGCCCGCCGCTGCGCGCGAGGATCGTCGCGATCTCGATGCGCTTGACCTCGCCGCCGGAGAGGGACGTATCCACCTCGCGGTCGAGATAATCGTTCGCGCACAGGCCGACCTTCGTCAGGTACTGGCAGCACCGGTCCTTCGAGAGCTTCTCCTCGCCCGCGGCGAGCAGAAGCAGGTCGTGGACGGTGATGCCCTTGAAGCGCGGCGGCTGCTGAAATCCGTAGCTGATGCCGAGACGCGCGCGCTCGGTGATGGACAGATCCGTCACGTCCTGTCCGTTGTAGATGACACGGCCCTCCGTGGGCTGGACAAGGCCCATGATGACCTTGGCCAGAGTGGTCTTACCGCCGCCGTTCGGCCCGGTAAAGACCATCAGCTTGTGATCGGGAATCACAATGCTGACATGCTTCAGGATGTCCTGCGTCCCCTCCGGGGTGGACACCTGATAGCAGATGTTTTGCAGCTCCAGCATGGAAGCATCCTCCTTTTGAGGTAATCCTCTGTTTCATCGTGAAATAGGCCGCTTGCGCAAATGGTCGACGGCGCAGGCGGCAAAAATACCCATATAAAAAGTATTTTAGCAGAAGAAGGTCAAAAAATCAATCCGTCTGTGACCATTTTTGCCCCCAATTCATAGTATAACAGGAGAAAGGAGCGTTCAGTCATGGAACACGAACTCAAAGCCGCCGCCGATTACGCCCGCTGCAGCCAGATTTGGCAGCGCGTGGCCCCCGGTCTCGATCCCTATCCGTCGGACTCCCCTGCCCCGCTCCCCGCCGCGCCGTCGCCGCCCGCCTGCCCCGCGCTGCAGCTCGAACTGCTCCGCCGCTTCATCGCGGGGGAGCTTGAGAGCCGCTGCGCCTTCCTGC
>ERZ832317.2104-NODE-2104-length-23726-cov-9.887499_pt1 | contig 23726 bp, 12 predicted proteins | sample MGYA00519695_ERZ832317 | MGnify/ENA primary metagenome ERZ832317 (study PRJEB31850, sample SAMEA3708726) | human gut metagenome | biome: human gut; feature: human-associated habitat; material: faeces | place: China | collected 2014 ...
CAGCCGCCGGAGCGGTGCTTAAGCCGCAAGGCGGGAATTGTGCGGTGTTGCCTTTATTAGTGGCTGCTCATCCGTTCAGTTTGGCGTACTCTTCGTCGGTAACGGGCTCACACCATTCGTTGCTGCAATCTTTGCCGGGAACTTCCACAGCAATGTGGCTGAACCAGCTGTCGGCCTTGGCACCGTGCCAGTGCTTGACGTTGGCCGGGATGGTGATCACGGTGCCGGGGGTCAGGCTGACAGCGGGTTTGCCTTCTTCCTGGTACCAGCCTTCGCCTGCGGTGCAAACCAGCAGCTGGCCGCCGCCCTTGGCCGCGTGGTGGATATGCCAGTTGTTGCGGCAGCCGGGCTCAAATGTAACGTTAGCCAAAAACAGGCCGGTTTTGGGGTCGGTCAGCGGGTTCAGGAACGACTGGCCAATGAAAAACTTGGCGTAAGCAGTGTTTGCGGCACCGGTTCCAAAAACATTCTGCTGCTCAAATCCATGTTTATCCATGCACTTCATACTTGTTGCCTCCTGTTTTTCTGTGTCCCTGCCCTGTTGTGCTTGACGCTGCGGCGCTGGGATACTATGTGACCGCTATATTTTTTCAAAATTTCTTATCGAAAAACTGCCCGCACAACGGCTTATCATACCGTGTACGGGCAGTTGATTTATAATTTTCTACTTTTCTCTCAGGTCTGGGTCGATAAACGCAACCCCACCTGGTACCCCAGCAGGGTGCGGGTTTCCACCGGCTGATGGCGGATGAGGGAAAGCAGCTGCTGTGCGGTACGGCGGCCCAGCTGTTCGGCATCAAAAGAGACCGCCGTGATCTGTGGCGTACACCCCTGCAGCGCTTCATCGTCATACATGGAGGCAAGGCGGATATCCTGCGGCACGCGCAGGTTCAGCTGTCTCAGGGTGCTCAAAGCCAGCAGGGCAACCTGGTCATCCATGCACAGGATGCAGTCCGCCCCACGCTGTACCGCGAGCTCCACAGCGCTGGTGCGTAGATCGTCACTTTCCAGCTCCAAAAACAGCAGGCTCTCATCAATCTTGCAGCAGGCGCGGTCATGCGCCTGCTTATAGCCTTCCAGGCGGGACTGGTTGACGGTGTACAGCATGGATCCGCCCAGCAAAGCAATGCGGTGCAGGCCCTTCATCAGCAGCAGGCTGACCAGCTCGCGGCAGCCGCCCACCTGATCATGATCCACCGAGATGACATCCTGGTCAGCCGGGCGGCCAATGGCAACAAAGGGGATGCCGCTTTTTTGCAGCATGGGGATCAGCGGATCACGCTCCAGCGTGCGGGCCAGAATCACGCCATCGATCTTGCGGTTGACCAACAGACGCTGCATCGGGCTTGTTTCCTGCTCGCCCACCATCGTCATCAGCACATCATAATCATTGCGGGTGGCAATATCGTACACGGCGCTGACGGTTTTGCGCAAAAATGGTGCGGCAAGGTTGCCGAACTGGCGCGAGAACACCAGTGAGATATTATAAGACTGCTGGGTTACCAACCCGCGTGCCAGCATATTGGGCACATAGTTTTTCTCTTTGGCGTACTGGACCACGCGGGCGCGGGTCGCTTCGCTGACACGGCCATTGCCCGAAAGGGCACGGGATACCGTGGTCTTGGACACGCCAAGGTCTTCAGCCATCTGGCTGATGTCAATTTTTTTTTCTCCTTCTGTCTGTTTACGACGCGGCATGGGTTTACTCCTGTTAACGTTTGCTTCTATAAGATCTTCTTTCTGTCCTTGCCGGTTTTCCGCCCCACGGGCAGTTCCCAGGGTACTGTTCCAGAAACCAGTCCCCCACCCCGGCCATTCCCTACTCGGTTAATAGGCTTAACATATTATACCACATTTTCCTGGATCATGGTAGCCCCCTATGCAAAGAAAGCAAAGAACACGCTACCCCAGTACGGGGTCATTATATCATTCCTGGCTCTGCTTTTCAACCGATTTCTGGCTCTGTTTCCGTTTTCCAGTGTGTTTTATAACCTGGTAAAGTTTTCTCATTTTGTCCGTATCCTGCTCAGTCATCGTACCTGCGCCAAATTGGGCGGATTGGGCCAATGCCAGCAGAGCTTCGGCATCCTGGGGTTCAAGGGCGGGGACACAACTTTGCAAAAATGCGGCAAACTCCGGCGCATCGGATGGTGTATCCGGCGGCAGGCCGCGACGCACCAAAAGGCGGTAGATGCTGCCAAACACAGCCAGCACCCGCGCGTTGCAGCTGCCCCGGCCATACCCCATGGCATGGCGGCGGGCCAGCACCAGCAGCACCGCAGCAGCCAACAGGCACCCCCCCAGCAACGCCGCCAAAACCAGCCTGCTGCGGGGCACGATGGTGGCTGCGGGTTCGTTTGCGCTGCTCTCCCCTGCTGCGGGGACGGTGTCTTGACCTTGAGTTTCGGGCAGCGGGTCGGTGCGCAGGTCGGCCTGTTGGGCGCTGACCAGCACGCCGGGGGTCATCTCCATGGGGGTCCAGCCCTGGCCGGAAATGTACACCTCCGCCCAGGCGTGGGCGTTATCGTCCTGCAAAATGGCGTGCCAGCTGCCGTCCTCCTGTTGGGTAAACAGGCTTTGCGGCGCGGCATAGCCCACCACATAGCGCGCAGGCAGCCCGAACATGCGGAACATAACCACCGCCGCCGAAGCAAACTGCACACTGTACCCCTGTTTGGATTCCGTTAAAAAGTAACGGATGGGGTCGGCCCCCTCCGGCGGCTGGGGAGCGCTGGCGTTATACTGGTAGTTGGTGTTTAGATAGGCGCGGATGTAATCGCCAATGTCCGCAGCTTTGGTCAGCTTCTGGTCCTTTTTGGCTTCATCGCACAGGGTTTGCAGCTCGTCATAGCCGTCCGGCACGGCGGTGTAGCGGCTGGCGGCGTAAGCGGCATAGGATGCTTCCATCCGGTCCAGCACGCTGGGGTCGGCATCGGCGCGGGCTTCCAGCTGGGTTTGGGCGGTATCCCGCGGGTAATACAGGAACACATCGTCCTGCGCGGTCTGGCCCGCGGCGGCGCCATCGCCCTGGATGGTGTAATAATCGCCCCAGTAGGCGTTGTACGGTGCATAGGTGTACTGGGTATCGGCGTGGATGCGCTCCACCGTCAGCGTCTGGGGCTGGGCGGTGCCGTCATAGGCGGTGCGCAAAAACGGCAGGCTTGCAATGGTCAGCCGGGCATTATCCTCGGTTTTCCAGTTCATAGCGGCGCTGTCAAAGGCATCGGCATCAGGGGCCTGCCAGGTGGTGCCGTCATAACTGCCGCCGATAAATCCCCGCAGGTATACGGTTTCTTCGGGTTTGTCGCTGGCGGTCAGGGCCAGATCCGTCACTCCGCTGACCTGGATACCCCCGCCCTGGCTCAAGGCGCCATCCGCCACACCACCGGCAGCGGCTTCTACCTGAATGTTCAGCCTGCCGCCGCTGACCCGCGGCAGCCAGGTAATGGCGGTGCTCAGCGCGGCGGATTCCACCCGCTGGGCCGCGGGCTGCAGCCAGCCAAGGGGAACCCCCAGCGCCGGGCGCAGCAGCCACCAACAGGGCAGCGCCAGCGCAAGGCAAAGCCCGCCCGCCGCCAGCGCGGCAGACTTTTGGATGTTATAATGGCGGCAAAGGTTCTGGCGGTAGTTTTCGGTATCGCGCCTGCCCCACAGGGCCCGCCGCTGCACCGAGCAGGAAGCCGCCCACGCCCCCATCCAACCGGCCAAAAGCAGCAGGCAGGCGGGCACAGCAGGCGCGGCCCCGGCCAGCGCCAGCAGCACAACAACGGGCAGCAGCATTAGATCCAGCAGCAGGGCATCCGCACGGCGCAGGGCCGCAGCGGCCAGCGCCCCGGTAACGGGCAGGGCGGCCAGCAGCAAAAACAGCCCCAGCTGCGCCGCACTGCCGCCCTGGGCCACCGGCAGCGCGCTGCCAAGGCGGGCGTTCAGGCTTTGGGCAATGTTCCCGGCGCACTGCTGCGCCCCGGCCAAAAAGTTCCGCTGGCAGATGAACAACACCACAAGATACACAATCACCCCCGCCAGCAGCCCCCAGCGGCGCAGGGCTTGCGGCGCACGCAGGAACAGCGCCCACCCGGCGCAGAAAGCGGCTGCCGCGGGCCACACCCACAACGGCACCGCAATGTCGAACCCGGTGGAAAGCACCAGCAGCAAACCAAAGGTGAGCGCCAGCAGCAGCGCGGCATCTGCCGCCAGCCACAACGCAGGGTGCGCTGCGGGGCGCTGGGTGCTCACCAGCACACGGTCCACAAACTTCAGCCCACTGCCGGGGTCGGCAGCGCCGCGCCGGCTCAGGGCAGTACGTTCTTTTTTGCGCTTGGGCGGGTTTTTGCGGTGCTTCGCCGCCTGTTGGGGAAAATCCCCCCATTCCTCCGCTCCGTCCAGGTCCCCACCGGGGGTCAGGGCAGCGCGCAGGGCGGTCAGCGGTTCGCGCACCATCAGGCGGTCCAGCTTGGCGCTCAGCTTCCAGTGTACCTGCTTGATGGTATCCCCGTCCCGGTACTCCCGCAGCTCATAGCTGCCGCCCAGGGCGGCGCGGGTGTCGGCTTCGTCGCCGTCCTCATCGGGGGCGGTTTCCGCTTTGGCTTTGCCAGCCGCGGCAGCGGGCAGCACACAGATGCTCCGGCTTTGCACGGCAGCCGGGCATGCCGCGGTGAACACCCCCAGGTGATCCCGCAGGGTGATGCCCCGCACCGCAATGCTCCACACGCCGCTTTTGCCTGCGTTTAGGGTAATGCGCTGTTCGGCGCTCTCCTTGCCGCCCAGCATGGCGGCGCAGCGCAGGGTGATCTGCCCCCCGCCCCATTCATCGGCGGCGTTCAGCAGCACCACAAGCGCAGGTATGGGCAACCGGCTGCGGTTGCGCAGCCGAACCGTCAGGGTAAAATCTTCGCCCTGTATCACGGGTTTGTCCGGCACCAGCAGCTCTGCCGTTACCTGCCTGCGCAGATAGGCGGCGTCCAGCCGCAGCAGCACCAGAAGCACCAGCGCAAACGCTAACAGGAACACCGCCAGCGGTGCCTGGGTGATGAGCGCCGCGGCCAGCAGCACCAAAAGCACCAGCGCCCGGCCCAGCTTACCTGCCATGGCGGTCAGCCTTTTCGGGGCGGGGGCGCGGCACGGTGCGCAGCAGGTCCTGCATTACGCTGTCCACCGTTTCGCCGCCTGCGCGGGCCTGGTCGTTCAGCACCAGGCGGTGGCGGGCAACCGCATCAAACACAGCGGTCACATCCTGCGGGGCAACAAAATCCCGCCCCGCCAGGTACGCCGCCGCGCGCGTCATGCTGGCCAGCGCCAGGGTGGCACGGGGGCTTAACCCCACGGCCAGGCGCGGGTCCTTGCGGCTGGCCTGGGCCAGCGCCACAATGTAGCGGTACATCAGCTCATGCACAAATACCGTGCTGACCTCCTGCTGCATGGCAAGCAGATCCGCCTGACCGGCAACGGGGCGCACACGGTCCAGCAGGCGGCCTTTGCTCTGCCCGGCCAAAATTGCCAGCTCCGCTTCCTCATCGGGGTAGCCCATTACGGCGCAGACCATGAAACGGTCCAGCTGAGACTGCGGCAGCATCTGCGTGCCGGCGGCGCCGATGGGGTTCTCGGTTGCAATTACGGTAAAGGGTGCGGGCACCGGGCGGGTAACGCCGTCCACCGTCACCGTGCCTTCTTCCATCACTTCCAACAAAGCCGACTGCGTGCGGGAGGAGGTACGGTTGATCTCATCGCCCAAAAACAGGTTGCACATCACCGCACCGGCGTGGTACACAAACTTGCCGGTCTCTTTCTGGTAAACGGAAAATCCCACCAAATCGGACGGCAGAACATCCGGCGTAAACTGCACGCGGCTTTCTTTCAGGTCCAGCGCGCGGGCAAAGGCCAGCGCCAGCGTGGTTTTGCCCACGCCGGGAATATCCTCAATCAGCACATGGCCGCCCGCCAGCATGGCCATCCAGATGGTGTTTACCGTTTGCTGTTTGCCCTGCACGGCCTTGTTTACTTCGGCCGTAACGGCGGCGGCCTGCTGTGTGTACTGCATGGTTAATCCTCCCGGTGTTTTTTCCATATCACCATAATGCCAACGGCGGCGGCAATAACCACCAGCCCGGCCCACAGTGCGTTGTTTTCCAGCCAGATCATGGTATTGGAGATCGCGCTCCCCTCGGATTCCGCGCTGCCCTCCCCCGGCAATGGGGTCAGGGCCTGGGGGGCCACTTCGGCAATGGAGCTGCCGCCGCCATCCTCCACGGTCACCTGGCGCGGCGTTTCGTCCCAGGTAGCGGCGCTTTCCTGCAAATCCTCCTCTTTGGTGGTGTCCGCAGCGGCGGTGTCGTGCTCCGCAATTACCAGGTAGCGCTGGCTGTTGCGGGTGTAGGGGTGGCAGGTGGAAAGGGTCAGCAGGTCCCGCCCCGGCTGGATCAGCACGGCGTTGATATCGCTGGGGTCAATAATTTTCAGCTCGCTCACGCGGTAAATCAGCGTTTCCCACGGGGTGGTCAGCTGGATCTTGTCCCCCACCTGGATCTGCTGCACGTTGCGCAGCATTTCCGCGCCATAATAGCCGCGGTGGGCGGCAATCACGGTGTTGGTGTTTTCGCCGCCCAGCGGCATCGAGGTCTGGCCCAGCAGCGCCGCGCCTTTGGCCAGGTTTTCGCGGCTGGCGCCCAGGTAAACGGGCAGCTCCAGGTTCAGGCGCGGGATCCACAGCACAGCCAGCACATCATCGTCATAGCCATAGGCAGCAAGGTCCAGCGGGGCTTCCTCGTAGGCAAACGGGTCGGTCAGGCCGCTTTGGCCCCCGGCGTAAATTTCCGCGTTATAGTCCTGCATCGCGGCGTACAGTTCAGGGTAGGCGCGTTCCGGCTCCGGGGGTTCGGCTGTGGTTTCCTCCGCCGCGGGGGCGGTGGGCTGGGCTTCGGCGCGGGCCGCAAACTGCGCAGCGGTTTTGGCGTTGCGGGTGCTGGTCCACCACTGGGCGGCGGTGGGCTGTATCAACAGCGCCAGCCCCAGCAAAATGGCCAGCCAGGCCAGAATTTTAGCAATCAGCCGTCCCATTTAGTCATCCTCCTCGCGCTTTTTGCAGCGGTGCAGCAGCAAAAGCAGCAGCAGCGCTTCGCCGCCGATCACAATGCTGCCCGTTACCGCGATCCACGGCCAGGCATCCACCACGCGCTTGACCACCGTTCCGGTGCGCAGTGCCTGATACTGCACGGCCTGCGGGGTGTTGGTTTCTTCCTCTCCATTATAAGGGATGCGGGTGCCGCGCACAAGCATGCGGTGGGTGTTGATGGCATACGGGGTGCAGGTAACAAGGGTGCAGTAATCCTGCCCCGCGGTGATGTCCAGATCCTCGGTGTGCTCCGGTTCCACCACTTTGATTTGATCCACCTGGTACGCCAGCGTTTCATCCAGAATATGCAGGTAGAAACAGTCGCCCTCTTCCAGCTTGTCCAGGTCGGTGAACAGCACGGCTTCGGGCAGGCCGCGGTGGCCGGTCAGCACGCTGTGGGTGCTTTCGCCGCCAAGGGGGTAGCTGGAGCCTTCCAGATGGCCGACGCCCTTTTGCAGCACATCATCGCTGGTGCCTTCGTAAATAGGCAGGTTGACGTCAATTTTCGGGATGGTGATATACCCCAGGCTTTCGCCCACATCCACAAGGTCCACATAGCTGGTGCCGGTATCCTCCGCTTCGCCTGCGGCATCGCGCTCCACGGCGCTGTCCAACTGCTGGTTATAGCGGCGGGCGGCCTCCTTGGCGGCGTCCAGTTTTTCGGTATCCATGCTTTTTACGGTATCATCGTAATTTTGGATCGCTTCGCTGGCGTGGCGCTGCGCCACCGCGTTGCTGATAACCGGGTACGATGCCACCCCAATGCCGGACAGGATCATCAAGGCCGCAAAGCCGACTTTTAGTTTTGTTGTGGTATCCATAGCGTCACCGCGAACCTTTCCGTGAGAGGGTTGAAGTTGGGAGCTGATGCAATTAAGAATTAAGAATTAGCAATGAGGAATTGGAGGCAGACAAAATAATAAAGAATCATGAATCATTGTGGTGGACCGCGGCGCATTTGCGCCGCAAACATTGCAAATCATTTGTAGGGGCCGATGCCCGCCATTGGCCCGTTGGCGGGCCTTGCCCTATTTATTTTTAGGTTCTGCACGGGGAACCACCCCTCAGTCTGCGTTACAGACAGCGCAAACATGAGGTGAGATATTGGCGCCCCTTGAGGGGAGCTGGACGCGGAGCGGCCTGAGGGGTGGCTCCCCGCCGCAAACCTGACGCCCATGGGGTGGTTCCACACGCAGGGCCTAAAAATCAGCCGAACAACGGCCATGTACACCCAAAAAAATTTATTCCCCAATAACCCACCATAGGGGGAGGGCCAAACCCGGCCCTCCCCCTGTGTATGATGGATTATCCCTCTATACCCTATTGGTGAATTGTAACATTGTTTTGCCTTGCGGCGGGCGCATCAGGCGCGGTTCTTCTTTTTCAGGCTCAGCAGCACGCCAACACCGGCCACAACCAGCAGCACACCAATGCCGCTGAACAGCAGGGTGCCGAAACCACCGGTGGTGGGCAGGTCAAAGCCCTTGCGGTTGATGATGGTCGTGGAGATGACACCGTCACCATCCTTGCTACCATTCTGCGTACCGCCATTCGTTCCCTCTTTAGAGTCGAATTTTTCGTGCTTCGCGGTTACATCACGCTTAACCCAAACGCCGTTCTCGTAATGATTTGTCTCGGTCCAAGTAGTCTTGTAAGCAATATCCAGCGTAACATCAACAGGTGCCTTCAGCAGGTTGTAACCATCTTTTGCCTTCGTTTCTACCAGCTTATAAGTACCATTTTCCAGGCCCTTAACTTCAAGTACGCCGTTGTTATCAGTTTTCAGTGCTACATGTTTTCCGGCTGCATCCACATCATTATTGACTCGTACCCAGCCCTTGGTCTCATCAAGGCCCAGTGCCTTTGCTTCGGCGTCAGTAATCGCACCGGCGGTACCATGGTCAACCTGCTTGTACAGGTCAAATTCTACGCCTTCCAGGGGAGTCTTCTTTGCATCATCAGCAATTTTGTCAATGTGGATCTTGAAGGTATAAACAACTGCCTCGTCCTGAACGATCTTCTTATCCTTATCGCCTTCCGGATCTTCATTCTGCTTAACATTCTTGGAATAATTAAGCTTTACCGTGTTGGGGTTGCCTTCGGTCTTGGTCACTGCGTCTTTGTTCAGAACGGCAGTATAGGTAATCGTCAAAGTTTTGCCCTTATATGCAGCCATTGCGCTCGGAACAAACTCAACGATAAAGCCATCGTCATTCTGTTTCACTTTGTAAACACTGTTATTATCATTTGCAATCGCGGTATTGCCATCCTTAACCACAACAGAGTCAACTTTATCCGTCAGACCAGTCGGGGTATCGGTTACGGTAAAGGTTTTCAGGCGCTCAATGTTTTCAGGAATGGTAACATCAATCTTATAGTTGATGGAATCGCCAACGCTATAATCAGCAGCTTCCTGCCACTTACCATTCTTTTCGACCTTCTTGTCTACATCAGGTACATAGTTGTAAACAGAAACTGTGTTACCATCGACAGTATAGTCATCCGTATGTTCTGCATTTGCCGGGATTGTTACAGTGGTACCGCTTTGTTCTACAACAAAAACATACTGATCGTTTTCGTTGATGATGTACTTATTATCTTTACCATCTTCGTAACCAATTTCGGTAAAGCGATAAGTACCAGGCTTCAAATCGTTAACATCGATTTGGCCCTTTTCATTGGTCACAAAATAATCTTTAGCCGGCTGGTCTCCAACAGCTTTCGGTCTAATCAGTTCCCAGTTTTCAGGTTTTGCTGCATCCGGAGTGGTAAACTCAACGCCATCTTTCAGGTGTTCCAGCTTAAACTTAACACCTGCCAGCAATGTTGCATTTTCTTTATCATTGCCAATTACACCGTACTTTTTCAGCGTAAAGTTGCCGGTTGTTGTGCCGTTTTTCGGATAAACAACAACATCATACAGCCATTCTTCACCCTTCTTGACCTCTCCCTTACGGGTCATCGGGATCGAGACAAGGAAAGGCTTTACAGCCTGCGTAACGGAAGCCGGCTTGTAGGTTTCGATCACAACGTAAAGACCGATTTCCAAATTGTCAAATTTTACAACGCCCTTTTCGTCGGTTTTCGTTTCGCCATACGTTTTGATGGGTTTCACACCATCATTCAGCTTATTATTAATAACGTCGGCATAAGTGTCGATCGTAACCGTATCGCCACCGCCGATTTTCCCGTTGTAGTAGTTCAGCAGTTCCTCTTGGCTCATAACCTGATAGACAGTAAAGCCTACGCCCCCGGCTGCCTCTGCATCAGTCGGAACCTTTTGATTATCTTCACCAGTACCATCATTATTTTCTTCTACACTTTTCTGCAAATATTTGTGGATGGTGATAGAACCAGTTTTCGTGGTATCAATTACACTTTCTGTTGTCGGTGTTGTCGTCGGTGTTTCACCGCTCTCCGCTGCCATTGCTGGCATGGCGCACAGGCTGAGGGCCAGGGCGGCGCTCAACAGGCCTGTGAGAAAACGTTTTGCTTTTTTCATTTCAGTACCTCTTCTCTTAAAAAAAATCATCATCGGATGGGCGGCGGGGCCGCCCGGCTTAGGGGTTCTGCATCAGCACGGCGTGCAGTGCGGGGCGCTGCAGCGGGGAAACGCTGCCGCGCCGCCCGCACTGTGCCGTAAAGAAAAAAGGAAGGGAAAACCGGGCCGCTTGCCCACTTGGCTTAAGGTGCATCTGAAAACAAAGGAAATAACGGATATTTCGCAGCCACAAGCAGGATGTAAGGCAAAGAGCCACCGGAATCCTTTCCGGATCCCAAGGCTTCTTAACACAAAATCCGGCTGCGCTTATAGAAACAGGCGATATTTTCAGCTTTTCAGTTATACCCCGGCTTATGGCTGCGCCCTGCCGTAAAACGGGCGCGCACTGGCGGGCAGGCCCTGTACCCTGGGGGTTGCTGGGTTTCCGGGGGATGGTTAATGTCGCCGGCCCCCTTTCCTGTTGTAGCGGAATGTGAATATCAACAGCCCTGCCACCGCCAGCGGCATGCCGATCAGCAGCCACAGGCTTGGCGCGTCTGCACCCGTGTGGGGCAGCTCAGGCGTTTTACGGTTCAGAACGGTAAGGGTCAGGGTGTAGGTGTTATTGGTGCCCGGCTTAAACTTGTCTTTGTCATCAATTGCCAGTCCATCAATATAACACTCGCCGCCTTGGGTAAATTTGATCACAATTGGCTGTGCCAACAGGTTGTACCCCGGATGTGCCTTGGTTTCCGTCAGGCGGTATGTACCGGGTTCCAGATTTGTGAACACACCGGTGATTTTGCCGTCGCCCTTCGTTGTGGCGGTAATGGAACCTGTGCTTGTGGTGTTACCGAATGTAAATGTATAGGTAGTATCTACCTGCGGTTCTCCTTCGGTTGTTTCGGCTTTCAGCTTTTCCAGCTTGAACTCAACATCTTTCAAGAATACTTCATTGTTCTTTTCGTCTTTTTCCGCGTCCTTCTTGATGATATCCAGTACAAACTTCGGGTTCTGCAGCGTGTTGGTCAGCACAATCGTGCCGCTGCCGCCGGTGATGGTTCCATCGGTGGCTGTGGCTGTATTGCCTGTTGAGCTGCCCGTGCTGTCCGTTTCGCTGTTTGTTTCGCTGTTCGTTTCGCTGTTTTGTGTTGCTTCAGCCGTTACAACATACGTGTTGCCGCCAATCGTAATGGTTCCGTCTGCCGCTGCCTTTTTAAATTTGTCATTCTCTACCGTACCTTCCACAATGCGGTACACATAATCGATGTGGTTATTATTATCCGTATTGATTTTGTACTGATCCAAACCTCTAAAGGTACGCCGCCAGCCGCTTTCACCGTATTCAATGGTAACATAGTCTTTCGTGTTGTCAGCCGGGTACTTTACCGGTGTCCAGTCTTCTTCGTTTGTGCTGGTTGCCAGGCGGCGCTGGAGCTGGATGTGGATTTGTTTCGGCTGGTTCGCAGTGCTAAGATCGTCCGTACCATTTGCATCTTTCCAGTGCTTATCGAACTCAATGTTGATCAGTGTGCGCTGGGTGTTGGTAAAGATTGCGGTAATTGGGTAGGTGCTTGGCTCCTTAATCACGCCTTCCACCATGGTGTTGTCGATCTTTTGGGCGGAATGGCAATCAGGCGGAACGGTTACGCTTTGCAGTTTGGCACCATCGGTGCTTCCGACTTCCTCGATGGTATAGCGGGTACCAACGGGGATGCCGGTGATGGTCACGGTGTGGTCTGGGTATTTTTCCGCATTGTTCATGTCGATCTCAACATACCTTATGATGTCATCTTCTTCCAGACCCTCACCGCCAACATTATCAAAGGTAACTTTGAACTTGTAGGTGCCTTTAATGATATCGTTCTCACCAGCTGCGGCCTGCTTTTGGATTTTCAGCCCGCCGGTTTTGACGGTGTTGACGTATTCTACCTTTAGCTTTGTCAGCGTGGAGCTTGTTTCGTCCGGGTCCTTATAGGAGCGGAAGACGATGGTGTCGGCGGAGGGTTTGTTTCCGTCATACTTGTTGTCCTTCTGCTCATCATTCGTTCCCTTCTTTTCCGTTCGGCCATCATCGGGGCCGTCGGCGGGGAAGCTCCGGTTAACCAGCGACTTGTTCGTGTCGGCAACTGTCACGGTCTTTACCGTGTCACCGCCCTTCATCGAAGTAACCGCCTGCCCGTTCTCGTACACGGTCCATGTGGTGTCGTACAGTTTTGGGTTCAGTTCCTCTTTGAGCGAAATGTAGCTGCCGCGGCGGAACTGGTCGCTGAAGGTAACGATTTCTCCATCTTCCAGAACAAAGCGTCCGTTCTCGTCCACCAACTGGGTGTCTGTGTCCATGTTGGAGGTGTACTGTGCGTTTTCGGCGTTTTCCAAATGACCGCTTTCGGCGGAGCCGTAATCCGGGATTTTCTCCTGATCGGTTGTAAAGCCGGTCATCTCCGTTGGCACCGCTTTGGGAATGAAGGTAAAGTTCCTGAAATAGATGTGGCGGCTATAGTTATCGCCCACGCGGATGGTTTTGACGTTGCCGCTAAAACCGTCCTGCTCTTTCATCTTGTGCAGGTCCAGCTTTACGGTGACCCATTCGCCTGTCTTCAGTTCGACCGAGCCATACGTTGCGCCGTTAATGCCTGTTGTGCCAAGGCTGCCTTTTTGGACGTCTTTTTCATCCAGCAGTTCCAGATACAGGTTGTTGAGGGAAAGTTCACCACCATCCTCTGAATTAACGTAAACCTGGAACGTAAGGAAGCGCATGTTGTCTTTGATATTGATGGGGTCTTTCAGCGTCAGGATGCCATAACGTTGCTTACGCCAGTAACTGACGGGTTCCGTATCCGGATAGCGTGCGTACCAGTGAAGGACCTTTTCGTTTTCATTCCCGGGATCTGGATTGGGGTTATCAGCCAACTCGAAAATGTAGTCACCTTTGTTTGATTCGGTTGGTTCGGTTGCGGGTTTAAACGTGTTACCACCATTCTCAGTCAAATCAACCACTTGGGACCGAATACCGCCTGTATCCGGTTTAGCGGCCAGTGTTGTTCCATAATGGGTTGCCTGGTTCTGGATGGTGAAGTTGAAGATTTTCTGGCCTGTAAAGCATTTTTTGAATTCATCATCAGTAACGTTGCTCAGATCGACCTTTTTTTGAACCTGCAGCTCGTTATTATCCGGGAAGTTGAACGCCACCGCCATGTTGGACTCCCACATACCGCGTTCCATATAGTACATGGTAAGGGTGTGCTTTTGGCCTTTGTCGAATGTAAGAGTAGTGCCTTGCGCGTAGAAATTAATGTCCTCGCCATTATATTTTACGGTCTTGGCAGGACTTCCTTTTTGGTTACTTTCTGGCGTTCCGCCTTTTTTGACCTTACTGACATAGGCTGTTACACTATTTTTTTCCTTTCCCTTTTCCTCTGTCTCGCCAAATTCCAGCAGGCCGGAAACCTTACCATGGGCACCGCCAACGTCAAGCGCCAGCTGGCCATCAATGAATACCCAAACGTCATCGTCACCGGAGAAGAAGAACTTGATGCTGGTTTTTCCATCTGCCTTGTCTGCTTCCACCATGCCGTCATCCGTCAGGGTAAAATCCATCTGCAGCTTGGTGCCAAAGCCGTAATTGTAGGTAGAAGCCCGGCCCACAGTTGCGGTTTCGTTGAACGGGAAGTAGCCATAGGAACTGACGTTCTGTCCATTTTTAGTTATTGTTTTTTGTGCGGAGTCAGAATCAAGATTGCGTGACCGTTCTCGGTTCTCTGTGCTTGATTTCAGGAAATATTGCTTTGTGTCGGAATCCTGCTTCAAGTACAGGGTCGTATCCTGGCTGTCAAAGTACCAGTAATCAACGCCCTTATCCTCATCAAAAATCTGTTTCTTGGTAAAGGGGAACGCAACATTATTGTACACATCGCCAAGCTTTGCGTTTTTGCTGTTGGTGCCGCTCAGGAACTCTTTGTTGAAGTGCGGTTCTACTACTTTTGTATCCTTCAGTGTATCCTTCAGTGTATCCTTCAGCAGCGGCTCACCTGTTGCTTTACCGTTGGATGTTGTATTCGCAACCAATCCCTGATAGGCATAGTCATAACGTGTACCATCTCCATCTTCATTGATTGTGGAGTTATTGATTGCCATGAATCTTCGTAAATTAAATCCAAAAAGATTCAATTCGCTGCTGATCGTTTCAAACTTAATTCCCCAGTCTGAATAAGTAGGTTGGAAATGACCGGTATAAATCGGATATTGCGCATTGCAGTTACTGTAATAATCACTTAATGCTCTGTCAAATTGGCGGAACACGACCCAGCTTCTTTGACTTGCAAAGCCGCCTCCTTTTCCCGGTGTATAATATTCACTATTATACTTATCTCTATTATTCCCATTTAGTTCATAGTCTGTATAATAGTCATACAATGTGCTGGATACATACTTGGTATTTGCTTCTTCTTTGAATGTTGCCTTACGAATATCTACAACATCATCCGTCAGTTTCTTGCCTTCTTTGGCATCACGCAGGGTACCTTTTTCAGCCCAGTAGCCTCCGCGGTTGCCACCGTTATAAATTACATCATCGCTGGCATCCGCAAAGAAACACGGTTCGGAAAGGTCGGCTGGGATGTCCATCATGTCCGTACCATCACCGTTATCGGCTGCTTTTTCGTTCTCAACTGCCCAAGAAGCAAAACGGATTTTTGTATAACCATCCGGCACTTCGCAATACCAGATGTTGGTGTTCTCTAGTCGATTCATCTCCTTTTTTGTTATAGGATCCTTACCATCGCCCGTCAGATAGCACCAAAGCTTACCGTCCTTCGTCGGCATGCCACATCCAATCGCGCCATGTGTTTCACTTGTTTCATTCTCATAAGAAAGCCCGGAGAAAGTTGCATCGAAGTAAATAACTTGCTTGCCTTGCTTGCCTTGCGGGGTTCCCCAAGTGGATTGGTTATTTACTTTATAAGTAAAGCAATATTTTTTGCTTGCGTTATAAAGGAATGTATTTCCGTCTGTTCCCTGTTCGTAGAAGTTATAGCTCTCACTTAACGGTTTGCTACCATTTTCGGCAAAGAATTGAACAGAAGAGCAGGCACTTGTAGGAATTTCAAAACCCTGCTTTTTGTCTTTGGCAACATCACCGATCTTTACCGTTTCAGTTTCCGTTGTTTTTTCGGAAGAATCTTGTTCCGTAAATACTGCGGTTACATTTGCCAGGTCAGAATCACTCAGGTTTTCAAAGACCATCTTCTGGCTGCCAAAAGCGGTGTGGCTAGCAGGGTCAGGTAATGCTGATGCATTTGCCCAGTCGGCATCATTCCAAGCTACATCACCATTTTCGCTGTTTGCATCGCCATCATAATATTTGTCATTAAATCCGTCAACTTTTACAAAATGATTTGTCGTATTGTTCTCTTCAGGTGGAGCTGTTACTCTTACTTTATGGTTTTCATCTAAAGTAAACTGCATCCAGACATATCCGCCCCAGGGGCATATCGCGTTGTCGCCATTTGTCAAAATAATTTTATAAATGCGTTGGCCTTTGGAAGTGATTTTGTCGGGAACAAGGGACATTGGCTGTTCGCCAATCTCTCCGTCATGTTCACCGCCGCCATTTCCGCGCTGTGCATTAAAGGTAATTTTAGAATTTCTTGTTACTTCCCAACTGCTCGGGACTGCAAAGTAAACGGTAAACTGATTAGATTGTGTGCTAACCTTCAGCGCCCTATCCATATCTTCCGCTTCCTCGGCGTCCATCTCCGGCTGTTCGGTCGGTTCCGGGGTGGCGGTGGGGGTCACGGTCGGCACAGGGGTGGCCGTTGCGGTGGCTGCCGGTTCCGGGGTCGGGGTAGGTTCTGCCGTGGGCTCCGGCGTTTCGGTCGGGGCGGGCTGCTCCGGCTCGGCGCTTTGTTCCGGTTCCGGGGTGGCGGCATCCGGCACCGGGGTGGCGGCGTTCTGCTCCGGCGGAACGGTATCCTCCCCGGAGGCCGTTCCCTGCTCATCCTCCAGCAGCTCTACTTCGCCAGGTGCGTCGGGCAGAGGATCCTCCTCGGCGTATACAGGCAGGGCCATTGCCATAACCAGGCAAGCGGTGACAAGCAGCGCTGTCAGCCGGCGCGCCCAACCTGTTGTGTTGTTTCCTGTTCTATTCAATCTGCTCACCCGCCTTTCGCGCTGGCTTGATGGAAGCACATTGTTCCACAGGGGATCCCTGTGGAACAGTAAAAGAAGCTGGCTTCTTTTTCTTGCGCAACCGTTGCCATGTTGTTTTCAAAAAAAAACCGCATCGAGTTTTCTCATTGCGCATTTACTTTTTATTGTTAAAATATAGCACCTTTACACCAGAAAGGCAATACAATCCACGCAAATTCCTGTTTTTCAGCATTTTTACTGATTGCGCTTTCCTCCGATTATACAATATGTTCAAAGCCTTTGTATAATTTATTTCTAATTTTCTTTTTGGCAGCGGTCATTTTATATACTTTGACCGCGCGTTTTATGATCCTCTGCGCACGCAGAGCGCAACTTTGCAGCAAAATTTGCCTTTTTTGTTGCGTTTCCCTGTTTTTGCGCAATTATTTGTTTCGCATGCGCCTGTTTGCGGCGGGGCCTGGCGGCTGGGTGGGCGCCTTGTGGGAGGGATGGCAGGTTTGCGGCGCACGGTTCCCGTTTTTTTGCGGCGCGATGGGTACACCGCGCCCCTGCAAACGGTTTGCGGTGTTTGCGGCGGCGGGTGTGTGTTTGGTGGATTGCATGCCCGCCAACGGGACGCCGTTCTCCCTTTACAACGGGGTGCGGGTTTGCTGCAGATATGCCATTCGCTTTTTTGTCCCCCCTGCCCCGCCCCTGATTCCCGGTTCCCCATTGCCGATCTCTATTTGCGCCAGCTCCTGAGGTGCATCTGAGAGCAACGAAAATAGCGGATCTTTCGCAAGCACAAAATCCGGCTGCGTTTACTGAAACAGACGAGCTTTTTGACGTTTCAGATAGATCCCAGCTCCCAGCTTTCAATCTATCCTGTGTAAACTGCAACCCCTCACGCGCCATTCTGTGCGGCACTTACCTTATAATAAGGGGGTGCTGCCCTGTGTAAATTTGCAACTGATCTATTTGAAGCAGCTGTGAGCTGTTGCAATTTTGCACAGGGTATTGCCCGCATTCTGTGCCGAACATTCCCGAAACGTGTTGGAAAAACGCACAGGATTGCCTTGTTTCCCTATACCGCTTACCGTTGGAAAAACGCACAGGTTACCCCCGGAACAGTTGCAATTTTACACAGGGTATTCCCGCTCCCCTGCCCCGCCGTGACCCGCGTACCTGTTGGAAAACCACACAGGATAGGCCCGTTCCCCGTGTTGCAATTTACACAGGTCTGGTTGTTTTTGGCTTATTTGCAACTTTACGCAGGTTGCTTTCCGCACAGGAAAGTGGTGGTGGAATGCACAGGCTGCAATTGGTTGAACACACAGGTTTGCGTTGTTAAATTACACAGGCTCTACCTATTACTAATATAAAACTAAACATCTAAGCTGTAATAACAACCAGAGGTAAGCCGGGAGATGGGGGAGAACGGGAAAAAAATTGGTGTTGCCATTCCATCAGGTTACAGAACCCTGAAACAGCAGGACAGAAAAGCACAATAAAATCCTGTGTAACCTGCACCCGGGCTGCAACCACCACAGGATATATGGCAAACCACAACGCGGGTGTTGCATTTTGCACAGGGTAATGGCGGTGAAACCCTGTGTAAATTTGCAATTCTTGCGCTGGAAAACAGGATGTGCTATAATATCTAACATGATGTGCGTGACCACCCAGGATACAGCAACCGATACAGGAGGCCCCTGCTTATGGCGGCAAGTAAACAGAAAAAAGATGATCCGTTTGTCGTTACGTTTGAAGAACGCGGGGACCAGACCATCGTTCGCAAATCCAATGACCTTGTACAGATGACGCGCAACAACCTGACGCTGAGCCAGCAGCGCCTGATGCTGCATATTTTTTCGATGATTAAGCCGGAGGATACGGACCTGCCCTCTTATGAGCTGAGCATTTATGATTTTATCAAGATGACCGGCATGGACCCGCACAGCGGGGCGCTGTACAAGCAGGTGCGCAAAAATATTGAGGAGCTGGCCAACGCGCCCATCCAGTGGATCAAGAATAACGGAACTTCCACGGTGGAAACATTCCGCTGGATCGATAAAGTGCGCATTGATGAGGGCCGCGCACGCATGACCATCACGCTGGATCCGGTGCTGAAACCGCACCTGGTGCAGCTGAAAACCCTGTATACCACCATGGATGTGACCTACACCATGCTGATGCGGTCCACCTATTCCATCCGCATTTACGAGCTGTGCAAGAGCTACCAGAGCCTGTACCTGAAAAAGAAAGCGGCCGGGGAACCGCTGGTATGGAACCTGAGCATGCTGTATGAACAGCTTTCGTATACGGCCAACCGATGGTCGGATTTCCGCCGCCTGGCACTGGAAAAGGCAAAGGCGGAAATTAACGAAAAGACGGATATTATTTTTAATTACGATGTGTACGAAAAAAAAGGGCAGAAGGTTCTTTCGCTGGTGGTAACGATTGACCCGGTGGATGATGCCGCCGCACAGGCCAACCTGGACAGCATCAACAGCACAGTGCGCAAAAAGAGCAAAAAGAAGGGCCGCCCCACCGTGGCGATTGAGGATTCGCTGCTGGATGACCCCAGCGTGATCACCTTTGATTATGTTTCGGCACCGGAAACAACGATCCCCTATTCCTTTGGACGCCACCGCACCGAGCTGCGGGAGGAAATTGTTGTGAAAGCGCGCATGGATCAGCTGCGCGCGGAGATTACGCCCGAAGAGCTGCACGCGGTGGAAGTGATCATTGATGTGTTGGCAGATGCCTGCTGCACCATCCAGGCAGGCGATGGCGAGCAGGACGGCGGCAACAAAACGGTGTTTGGAAAGATGAATGCCATCATCCTGGATTGCGGCGGGCTGACCAGTTGGCTGGCCGGTGTGGCACCCCGTTATGCACAGGAGATCATTCCCCGGTCGCAGACGATGCGCAGCCCGGCGCGGTACCTGAACAAGGTGCTGCGCGAGGATATGGATAACTATCGCATTTATATTTTCCGCAAGGCAAAGCCGGCAGCAGAACCCAAAGAGGAGCTGTTGGAAGCGGAGTACCATGTGATGGACGAGCCGGTGCAGCAAACGATGCCGGAGCCTGAGCCGCCCAAGGTAGAGCTGATTCCCGAAACGATTGTAAAACGGCAGGATATGCGAAAAGAGTTTGCAAAGTTTGTAGATGATGGATACCTGGAAAAGACGTTGACGAGCGGCCAGCGCGGCGCTTACCACGAAATTTACCGCCACCTGGCAGCGCGGTGCGTGCCATCGCCTTCCAGCCTGCGCAATGGGCTGAAAGACGAAATGCGGCTGCATTACCTGGCCTGCATGAATGAAGTGATTGAAAAGTATGGCAGCCTGACCCCGTTGATGGAAGCTATGGCGCATGAACTGGACTTTGATGTGTTCTGGGCAAAGGCCGCCAAGGACCCCAACGTGAATAACCCGATGGGGCTGTTCTACCACATTATTGAAGAACGCGCGCTGAACCCGATCGGCACCATAATGAACGACCAGGCACAACGGCGGAAGGTTGCCGCCAAGGAAAAAGGTGAAAAAGATAAGTGGCACAACGAAAGCTGGATGGATGCTTTTGAGGAAGATATCCCGGATGACAGCGAAGAGTAATTGAGATGAAGCGGAGCGGAACATCCGGGAGCGCTATTATAATAAGGTAAGCAGCGGCTGGCAGATTGCTGGCCGCTGCTTTTTTTGGGGTGCAGCTGAGAAATGGAAATATCCGGCGCTTTTTGATTTCAGATAGACCTTGGGAGAATAGGTGAGAATGAAGGTAGGTGAGCGGGAATGCCTGGATGAAGTGAAGAAGGATGGAAAGGAAAAACGGCAGAGGAAATGCGTGAACAGCAACGAAGAGATGCCTGCATAATATTCGTCAAAATATCCGTTGACACACGCGAAGCATATGATATAATAGAAGCTATAACAGCAACGAAGAGATGCCGCACGGCATGGGGTGCCCGTTTTTGCAACCCGCAGTTAGATTAAGATACCGGCGTGCGGTACCGCAAAAAGAACCGAACAAAAGCCAAAGATTAACCGACAGCAACGAAGAGATGCCTACACAAAGGCGCTCGCAAGGAGGAAAACAATGGGATATTGTATCTCAGTCTGCATTGAAAAAGGCGGCGTGGGAAAAACCGTTACCGTCTGCAACCTGGCGGCGTTGATGGCGCAGGACGGCAAGCGGGTGCTTGTTGTGGATATGGATGCCCAGGGCAACTGTACCTATACCCTGACGGGCGCCCGTGTAACCGATAATACTTTTGACCGCGCTGGCGTGTATGATATGTTCCGTGCCTATGGCATCAGCGGCACGCAGAACTATATTTCCCGCACGCAGTTTGATAATATTGATATAATTCCGGCAAATGGCAACACCCCAATGGCGGCCAAGCAGCTGCAAATCCTGGAACAGTCCGAAAGCACCAGTATCAATATGTTTTTGGCCATGTGCCTGGCACAGGTTGCCAGCGAATACGACTTTATTTTGATCGATACCCCGCCGTCCCGCGATGTAATGGTGACCAACGCCCTGATGGCCAGTGACTTTGTGCTGATCCCCTGCGTGTGCGATGACTACAGCCGTGACAGTGTGTACCGCACTGTGGCCATGTGCCAGCAGTTGGAGCACGATGAGGGCGAAAAAATTGATGTTTTGGGCATTATCCTGACTATGGTGGAAAAAACTGCCCTGACCGAAGTGATCCGCAATGAACTGCGGGAAAGCCAGCTGGGCAGCAAGCTGTTTGCTGCCGAAATCCGTAAGGGACAGGCTGTAAAGGATAGCACCCGCCTTGGTGCGCCAGTTGTGCTATGTGCACGCAGCAGCAACCCGGCAAAGGATTATGCAAAGGTGTATGCCGAGCTGAAAACGCGCGTTGAACAGGAGGCAGAGTGATGGCAAGCAAACTGGACCGACTGCAGAAGAAAGGCTTTAAAGTAAACGAAGCAGCGTTAAGTAAGATCGCACGCGGCGACCAGGAGCCGGGCGGTGAATACAGCGAGATCAATATCAATGATATTGAAGAAAACCCGGATAATGCCCTTTACCGTGAGCTGGATACCGAGGAAGATATTGCGCTGCTGGCCGATGATATCCGCCGCGCGGGGCTGCTGCACAACCTGGTTGTGTTCCCTAAGACCGGTGTTGGCGGAAAATATGTGCTGCTTTCCGGCGAGCGCCGCCTGCGTGCGCTGCGCCTGTTGGTGGAGCAGGATAAACGCGAGCAGGAAGAGAAGCAGCTGCCCAACCGCATGAGTGAATGGCAGAAAGTGCAGTGCAAAGTGGTGCGCAACTTGACGGAAAACGAAAAAGTTGTGTATATTGACAGCGCAAACCTGCAAGTGCGCGGCGGCATCAGCAATGAACGTGTGATGCGCCAGGCGGCGGCGCGTTTTGTGGAAAACCTGCAGAAAGCACCGTATAACCTGAGCGCAGCGGAAGCGAAAAAAGCGCTGAAAGAGGTCAGCCCGCTGAATTCCCGCACGATTGATAAGGCGCTTTCGATTCAGAATGATCTCAACCCTGACCTGCGCCGCTTGCTGGATGAGGAATTCCTGAACCGAGCCGAGTGCGAAACCTATCTCCGCCTGACCCTGGAAGAACAGGCCCGTGCAGCCGCAGTGTTTTTGAAAATTGCAGCCCTTGACCCACGCAGTCATGAGCGCCGCGCCATTAAGGACGCATTGACCACCGCCATGTTGGATGTAGCAGTGGAACGCCGCAGCATGCAGGAGCGCGAGAGCGTATTTGCAGCAGCGCTGCAAAATGCACAGGATGCAATCGGTCAGGCCAAGACGCAGGAAAACAAGGCGGCGGCAGTAGATAAAGACCACAACTTTATTTCGGCCAAGCTGCCTACCACGGCCCGCAAACTGCGTAAAATTGCAGCGGCAAAAAATATTGAAGCTAAGATCCGCAGTTATACGGCAGAGGACCGCAAAGCAATGTCGGACCAGATGCAGGAGCTGATTGCGGCAGCGCAGGAGCTGAAAGCACTGATTGATGCTGTGGAATAATCCAGATCCACGAAAGCAGCAAATAACAAAAATCCATGCAAATAGGAATACAGGAATCCACGATATGAAACAGCGAATTGTCATCCGGCTGCACCTGGCTGTGCGGGCAGTACTGCAAAGCGAAGCGGACTGGCGCGGCACGCGGCTGGGCACCCTGACATCGGAGCTGATCCATGAACAGGCTGCGAAAGCGCGCCTGTGCGGGGTGCAGAATTACGAGTTGAACCCCGTCAGCAGCCGCTATGTTCCCGTTACAAACGGGACAAAATATAAGCAGACATCTGGCCTGGAGCAGATCTCCATCTATCTGAACGATGAGGATATGCAAACCCTGAAAGAGCTGGCACTGGCCAACGATAGTGTGCGTGTGATCAACGGCAGGCAGGCAATCACCTACCGATATGTTGTTCCCGGAATGCTGCTGAACGACCCGGTGTTTACGGGGCTGACAGAGCAGAACAGCACGGCAGGGTAAGCACTTCAAAATCTTGAATAAATCAAAGGCGGCACCGCGTTTTTTGAAAGACGCGGTGCCGTTTTGTATGCAAAGCAGCCTGAAAATACTACAAAACATAAACCTGTGCGAAATTACAACAAAACGGATAGAAGGTGAGAATAGGAAAAAAGGAGAAATATGTTGGAATTTTACACAGGTTTACAGAGCAAAGCATGAGAAAAAGCGCGATGCAGCGTTTACGAAATAACGCGGATTTTGGGTGAATCAGGTGCGGGGAACCAAAAAAGAGGGGAAACCTGTGTAAATGGCAACAATCTGCAGGGTGAATTACCTTTTTATAATACGACAGGGATAGTAATACCCTGTGTAAAGATGCAACACTGTACGCTGCGAAAGGGAAGAGTTGCAATTTTACACAGGGTATTGGTTATTCTGTCAGGCGGAGTAGAAGGAAAACACTAAAGGCAATACCGCACAATTCCCGCCTAACGGCTCAAGCACCGCTCCGGCGGCTGC
>ERZ832317.2109-NODE-2109-length-23693-cov-9.742152_pt1 | contig 23693 bp, 21 predicted proteins | sample MGYA00519695_ERZ832317 | MGnify/ENA primary metagenome ERZ832317 (study PRJEB31850, sample SAMEA3708726) | human gut metagenome | biome: human gut; feature: human-associated habitat; material: faeces | place: China | collected 2014 ...
CAGTAGAACCTGCCAAGCCTCTTAACAATGCTCAAATCGGCGGGTCGTTTTTTTTATATACCCTATGAAAGTACATTTTAGCAAAACCTGTTATACTCCCCAACAGCATATAAACCTGCTCAAAACAAGAGGGTTATTGATTTCGGACGAACCGAAAGCGATTAGTTACCTGATAAATATCGGTTACTTTCGTTTAAGTGCTTATTTTTATCCGTTGTTGGAATTTCCCAAAGAGCAACACCTTTACAAACCGGATGCCACCTTTGCAAAGGTGATGGATATGTACCGCTTTGATCGGAAATTAAGGCTTTTACTGTTCAACGAGATTGAAAAGATAGAAGTGGCTATACGCAGTTGTATAACGAATTATGCCAGTCAGGATTTCGGCAACCTTTTTTGGCTGACCGACAACAGTTTTTTCAGTAACGAAGCCAAGTTTCAAGCGACTTTAGCCGTTATTGACAAAGAGATAGAAAATTCCAAAGAGGATTTCATCACTCACTTTAAAGAAACCTATCTGGAATCTTATCCTCCCGCATGGATGATTACCGAAATTATTCCTTTTGGTAGTTTGGCACATATCTATATGAATCTGAAAGACAACGGGCTGAAAAAAAAGATAGCCCAGCATTTCGGACTACAGGCTCCGGCTTTTGTTTCATGGTTAATCATATTGGGAGGTTTGCGCAATCTGTGTTGCCACCATGCCCGTATGTGGAACCGTGAGTTGCCCATTAGTCCCTCCGAACCAAGATACATGAAATTCGGTTGGATCGACACTGCCCGTACCGACAAGCGCAGGATGTATTACCGCATCTGCATGATACGTTACTTCCTCTATACTGTATCGCCGAACAGTAAATTCAAGGACAAGCTGCAAGCCTTGTTAGCCGCTTATCCGAACATTGATGTCCGTGCGATGGGATTTCCCACAAATTGGGAGAATGAAGATATTTGGAAATAGGCATCAGTGATGCATAAATTGAACAAACAAGAAAGGTGCGACCGTGCCGCATCTTTCTTTCGTACATCTGAATAAGTGCATCAATGATGCACTTATTACACCCTTCCGTACACCGTCCGCACTTTCTCCCCATCCAGTAGCCTGTACGAGCGTACCACCCATGCCGCACCGTCGCTCGTGATATGTTGCAAAGCCTTTTCTTCACCCCCTGCAACCTTCGGCAGCGTGACTACCACAATTTCGTCAGCCAGCCCGTTATTCAGCAATATAGCCGCAATTCCTTTACCGTATGCGACCATTACCCCGTCACCCGCAGCTTTCATCCGTCCGAGTTCCGCCGCCGCATCCCCGGTGATGAACCGCACCCTTTCCTTTTCCGTCAGATTACATTCCACTTGCGCCACGACAAAAGTTTCTTTCTCCGTGAGCGGCCAGCCGAGGTGGTTCATAAACACATTCAGATAAGTCTCTTCATCCAAGAGCAGGCAGTCCGCTTGCAGGACGGCATCCTCCACCTGCTTGTCAGGGCGGGCGGCGCATCCGTCAATGGATTGGTACACATACAAGGTAATCTGTTTCATAACATTGTGTTTTTAAAGGTTATATCCGCCAGCCGCCATAAAAAAAGAACAGCGCGAACTCACACTACTCTAAAGTAAGGGACTGGAAACCCCATAAACCGAATAGGCAAGCCCACGCCGTATAAACACACAGCATGTGCATTGCGCCATTCGTCCGGTTTATTAAAAAATTTCCAGTTTTTTACTTTAAGACGTTTAGCGAACGTACAATCTATATAATCAAATCCGCTTGCGTTCAAGCCGGATATGAATTTTCAAATTCTAAATGCAAATATACTCAAACTTCCCGAACTACAAAACAATAGCCCCGTCCGATCTCACGACCAAACGGAGCTTTCCATAAAGATTATGACTATTGAGAAGCTAAAAGTCCGGTTATTTCCCTTTCGTCTGTTCCTTCCTTTCCGTCACCGCATCGAACCGGTTACGGATAAACTCGTGTACGTCCTTTGCCCGGTAGAACACTTTCCCGCTGATCGTGAAGTAGGGCAATGCACCGATGGCACGGTATCGCTGCAACGTCCGTATGCCCACTTTCAGCAGCAGGCACAAGTCCTGATTATCCAGCAGTTCCTCACCGTCCAGCGTGCTGTTCTTTTTCAGTACCCGTTCCAGTAACTTGTCGGTAATGTCGAACCGTTCCATGATCCGCAGCATCCAGCCCTCAAACTCTTCCCGGTCTGTGTACATAATAGTCGCCCTCCTTCTCTATAATCTCTTTTTCCCGCATATAGCGGATATAACCTTTCGCCGTCCGTTCCTTCACTTCCAGCATTTCCTGAATCAGTTCGCACAGTTCTATGTAGCCGTACTTTTCTTGTCGGGCAAACGCCTCCCGTGCCATTTCCGCCAGTTCCCTTTCTTTGCGCTTCTCCTTATCCGCTCTCGGTTTCTCACCCACATACACAGGCATACCCATCTGTTTGTCCCAACGGAACTGCATAATCGGAATATCCAACGGGCTGCCGTCACGTACCTTCAACGCTTTCACCACCGATATTTCCGGATTCTCGTCTTTCTCGACGGAGAGTATGGCCGCCGATTTGCGCTGCAACTCGCTGCCCAAGTGTCCGCGCAGTTTCAGCCCGTTCGGGATGAAATGCACCACGGCGGCGATGCACGTGCGGTAAATCCCTGCCAACCGGTAAATCTCATCTATCAATGCCACGCTTTCCCCCTCGTCGTTGGCGCAGCGTATCAGGTCAGCCACCCCGTCGATCACCACCAGATGAATCCCCCCGTGCAGGTAATGGTACTTGTCCATGCTCTGCATGATAGCCGTCAGCCGTTCGCTTCTTGACATCCCCGTCAGGCAGTACACGTGCAGGAACTCCGGCATCCGCTCACGCCCGGCACGCCGCAGCAGCCGCCCCGTATTCTTGTACAGTTGTTGCTCGCTCTGCTCCGTGTCATAGAGCAGCACCGCACGTCCTTTCCGGTTCGGCTCCACCCGCACGCCCAGCAGGTCGGCATCCGTTTCGCTTTCCTGAATCGCTCCGGCTACCAGCGCAGCCGTATAGTTGCTCTTTCCCGTACCTTCCCCGCCCGTTATGCAGAGAATGTTCTCCTCCGTACCCAGCGGCACGTCCCCGGCGGTCACGATGGCGACTGCCTGCTGTGGCGGGTGGTCGTAATCAATCTCGCAGGATTTCAGCACAGCCATCGTCTCCCCGTACAGGCTGTCCAGCAGTTTGAGGAACAGCTTCACGAACTCGTTCCTTGTCCGTCCGGCTTTGAAGTAGTCCGACACGTCCTTGTCCGTCTTTTCGCCCGTCAGCGGAAGCACCAGCCGTTTCACCCCGTACTCCGTCAGTTGTTGCCGGTGCTTCTCCGAGCTTTCCAGCCCCGTCTTGTCCACGTCGTACAGCAGCACGATATGTTTGAAACGGTACACCAGCTTGCGGATAATCTTCGTGGGGATAACCGACGTTTCAGAGTTGAAGCAGATGGCGTGGAATCCGTGCGCCGCCAGCGTCAGCACATCCTTCTCGCCGCCCGTCAGGAACAGCGTGTCACCCTTCGGCGGCAGTTGCTCCAGCCCGAAACAATAGTTCTCGCCCGTATGACCGCCATAGACAAAACGGATTTCCGATTTCGGGCGGTACACCTTCACTCCCCATTTACCCATATACCCGAACATCGGTTCCACGGGCGTGGATGTGAAACCGAACGCTTTCCCGTCTTTCGTTTCGCTCCGGTATTCCTTTAGCGATACCACCCCGTAACGGTTCAGCACCTCTTCCGTGATTCCGTATCCCGTCCAGTACTCCAGTTCCTTTTCGGTGAACGGCTGTTGCATGGTCTGGTAAGGGCGTGGCTTATGCTCCGGAGCTGTACGTTCTTCCGCTTCGGCAAGCTCTTCCGTCCCGCTTTCTTGTATCGGTGCGGTACGCTGTACCACTTCCCGCCGTTCGTGTGCAGCTTCCGGCGGCACATCCCCGCTGATACCCAGACACAATTCACGGTCTATCGTTTCCAGCACTTCCACGAAATCGGCGGCGTTTTTGCAGTCCAGCCCCTTGATTTTCGCCACGAGGAAGAAACAGTCTCCCGAAAAGTCCCCGTTCCCGAAGTCCTTCATCTTGTATGTACCGCTACGGCGGTCATAGTACACGTTACACGACGCCTTGCTATCCTCGTACAGCGGGTTCAGGAAATTCCTGCCCACCCGCCATTTCACGGGCAGGTAGTGGCGGAACACGTCCAGCCCGTTACTCGTCCTTGCCAGTATTTCCTCTTTTCTTACCATACAGCTTGTTTTTACGTTCATGTAAAGGGTGTTGTTCCGCCATCCGGTCAATCAGCGTGTCGGGCGTTTCCCGCATCCAGCGTTCCCGGAACTGTTCCACGTCCGTGCGGCGGTAGCGTATTTTTTTCCCACAGATGGAGAACGGGATGATCCGGTTCGTGCGGTAGCGTTGGAGCGTGCGGGGGCTGATTTCAAGGTATTCGCACACTTCCGCATTCTGCATCCACTTGTCCGCTTTCCGGCGGTTCTTCTCTTCCTGCCCCTGCTGTTGTTCCGTATCCCTTTGCCGGGATTCTTCCACGTATGCCGCTATCTCGTCTATCTTCTCCACGAGGGCGGCATAGGCTTTGCTTTCGATAGTTATTACTTCCATAATCTGTTGGTTTTTAGATTTATGGTTGCAAATGTCCCTCTATTCGACGGATTTTCTTTTCAGGTTCATTGCAGGCTGATAAAGATTTTTTTTGCATGGAAAAAGCCGCCCGAAGGTCAAAAAAAAGACCTTCGGACGGCTTCTCTCCGTCCATGTTTCACCAGTTCCCGTGATTTGTCAGCTTGCAGTCAACTTGATAAATACAGTATTGGTTTACAGCGGTTTATCATCCGTTTCATCCATCCGTTTGATTATTTGCTCCTTCAAATAGTCCAGATAGGCTGTCCGGCTGTTTTTCCGTTCCCGCATGTGGATGAATATCCGGTACACATCCCCCAAATCCACGTGAAAGACGATTTCAAACAAGTTCGCCAGTTCGATAATGTCTATCTTCCCGTTGTCGATGCTTCCGGCTGCATGAATGGCATAGATCAACTCCACCGCCGCCGCTTTCTTGTCCGTCCAGTGGTGTTCTTTCACCAGTGACGGGACTTGTGTCTCTTCGGCTTCCTGCGTGAGCATTCGCCTGCGGGAAGTCAGGTAGGCGTACAGCATTTCCATGGCGATAATCCGGGCGACCAGCCTGTCATAACCTGTCGAGAACTCCGGTTCTTCATCAAAGAGGAACAACTCTGTTTCCGGGCTTATTTCCCGCTTCTCACGCAAGAAGTAATAAGAATCACGGTAGGTCGCACCGCTGCGGTAATATTGGTAGAAGCCCACAGTCCGGTCAAAGAACAACTTTTGTTCTTCCTGCTGTTTCTGGTAGTAATCATCCGCCAGTTCCGGGCAGGGCGGGCAGTTGCTTTCGATATGAAGCACCTTGTAGAAATACATCAGCCTTCCCAGCAACATGGGTTTCTGGTATTTGAAGAAATTGATTTCCTCCGTTTTGTCATTAAAGGGTTGTGACAGGACGGATACTTTCATTTCCACTAATTTCTCTTTCAGAAACGATATGATTACTTTACAATCCTCAATAATATTTTTCCCGTTCAGGTCAATGGCAGCCACCCGGCTGTCCACTTCCTGCATCATTTCCTCATATTTTATTTGCATCCGAAATATTGTTATTGATTATCGGGTGCAAAGTTACAACGGGGTTATAAATAGGCTGTTATCGAAAACAAACAGATTGTTATCATTTTTGGACAAGCGTATCATTTTCCGCCTTTTCGGTATATCTTTTCCGTAGCTCGGTAGGGGTATCTCCGAGATTATCCTTACAAAAACGGTTGAATTGCTGGGGCGAAGAGAAGTTGAACTCTTCAATAATATCGGCAAAAGGTATGTAAGGCAACGAAAGCCGATGCCGGATATGTTCCGCCCGTTTCATCGTCAGCCATTTATAGGGCGATATGCCGAACTCTTTTTTAAATATCCGGCGGAACGTGTGTAGCGGGTAACCGCACATCTCCGCCAGCACGTCGGTATATTCCGCCTTACGGTAATGGGCGAGCACCAGACTTTTGAACGGTACATCTTCATCAATCATCGGATGGAAGAACAGCCGTAATTCTTCGGGCGTGTAGTATTTGGTAAAGAGCCAGATCAGTTCCTTATGTTTCAATCCCCACAGGGCGGGTTCATGCTTGTTATCCCTAAGATAACCGCCTACACCGTCCATGATGTGCGAGAGTTGCCCACAAGCAGACAACTTGCTGTAAAAGTATGTTTTCCCCACTTGGGGTTCTATGTGTTTATGGGTATATAGAAACGAAAGGATGCAGTTTTCAACGTGGCATACGGTATTGCTGAAATAATGAACGAGCAGCACGGCATCACTCAACGCCACGCCGTGGTAGTCGCTGCCACGGGGAACAAACAGAATTTCTCCAGTACACAGAAATTCCTCCTTGAACAGATTACTCGTAATACGGATATGTCCCGACTTACAAAATAAGAGTACATGCTGCTCCAACCCGTAGCTTGTCCGTTCGGCTCCTTTCTCATAGTAGCTGAACCGGAACGAGCAACCGGTCGGATTTTCATCACAGAAGGTATAAGGATAAGGCATGATGAATTCAGTTATAAAATTCCTCCGCCCAATGCGTGATATAAGCGAATGATACCTTGTATCTCCTCAAATTGATCCTGTGCTTGCGTAAGCTCAGCGGAAAGCAAGGATTGTTGGGCAGTCAATACCTCCAGATAATTATTTGTGGAGTGGCGCATTAAAAGTTCGGTTTTATGAACGGCTTCCTGCAATGCGGCAATTTGCCGGGTACTGATCCCTATACGTTGGCTCGCAGTCTGCCATTGTATTAGGGCATCATTCACCTCTTTTCCGGCATCCAATATTGCCTGTTGAAAAGCTAACAGGGCTTCTTCCTGTTGAGCCTTGGCTATTTTCAGATTAGCGATATTCGTTCCCCGATTGAATAATGGTTGCACGAGCGAGCTGATGGCATTCAACAACCAACTGCCCGGATTGAGAATTGCCCCACCGCCATTGTTTGTCCACCCGGCAGTCCCCGATAGTGTGATGCGTGGATAGAATGCGGAACGCGTCGCATTCGTTGCATAAAAAGCCTGTGCCAACGCCTGTTCCGATTGTTTCACATCTGGACGGTTGGAGAGGAGCTGCACGGGTACGCCGATAGATAAAGTATCGGGAAATTGTTGCGCCCCCAATGTCCCCCGGTCAATGGTTCGGGAGGACATTGCCAACAATGCCGATAAACTATTCTCCGTCTGGTTGATGTTTTTCCGTGTGGAGAGTACGGAGGCTTCAAGCGTCATTCGGTTGGCTCGTGCCTGAAGTACCGCCGCATCATTCGATTTTCCGGCTTGTTTGAGTGCTTCGAGCGTTTTTACCGTCCGTTCCCATGTATCCAATGTTCGCTCATGGATAGCAAGCTGCCGGTCAAGCATCAGTAGTGTATAGTAACTGTCGGCGATGGTAGCGACTAATTGTGTCTGTACCGCCTGCTCATAAGAGCGGCTGCTTTCGAGTACCGCCCTTGCCCCTCTTTTTGCATTGGTTATTTTCCCGAAAACGTCTATTTCCCAGCTTGTTGAAGCTGTTAGATTGTAGGTTTTTGTCGTCGCTCCGTCGTAGTTGCTGATTGCGGCTTCGGGATTCAGCGATACGGCAGGCAGGTAAGAGAGCCGGGCGTTCATCAGAACGGCTTTTGCTTCTTCGATGCGCAACCGGGCAATACGCAGGTCGGTATTCCGCACCAAACCTTCTTCGATAAGTGTTTGCAGGCGCTTATCGGTAAACAATTCACGCCACGATAGGTTTGCTAATGAAGCCGTATCGGTTGTTTGTGCCCCCTTGTACAATCCTTCTGTTGTAATATCAGGCCGTGAATACGGTTTGTATATTCCACAACTTGCCAGCAGACAAGTCGTGGTAACTATTATAATCAGTCGTTTCATATTATTCCTCCTTATCTGTTATAGGTTGCGCTGGAAAGAATTTCTCCTGCATATATTGAAAAGCGATAAAAAATACAGGGGTAAGGAACAGCATGGCCAATGTTCCTAAAAGCATTCCACCGACAATACCCGTACCTAAAGCACGGTTGCCGTTTGCCCCTGCTCCCGTAGCGAACATTAACGGTAGCATGCCGAACACCATAGTCAGTACGGTCATTAAGATTGGGCGTAAGCGGATTTGGGCAGCGGAATAGGCTGCCTGTACGATACTCATTCCGTGGCGGCGATGCTCGGTGGCATATTCTGTAATCAGAATCGCTGTTTTTGCCAGCAAGCCGATCAACATAATCACTCCCGTTTGCAAATAGATGTTATTTTCCAACCCGAACAGTTTAGCGAAAAGAAAACTTCCCATCAATCCGCAAGGAACGGAAAGAATGACGGCAAACGGAATAAAGAAGCTCTCGTAGAGGCATACCAGAATAAAATAGATAAATACCACACAAACGAGGTATATAAACAAGGTTCCCGAACCCGAATTTCCAGCTTCTTCGCGTGCCATGCCTCCGTATTCATAGCCGTATCCGCTGGGTAATACCTGCTCCGCTACTTCCGAAATAGCCTGTTGCACCTGACCGCTCGAATAACCGTCTGCGACGCTGATGCTCGTACTGATAGAATTGAAGAGATTGAAACGGTTCAATACTTCCGAACCCATTACCCGTTTGAGCGTGACGAACTGGCTGACGGGAGCCATACGATTGCCGCTGCGCACGTACATGTTATCGAGTGCATTTTCATCCAAACGATATTGAGGCGAAGCCTGCACCATGACACGGTACACTTTGGAAAACCGATTGAAATTAGAGGCGTAGATACCGCCGCAATAACCGCTCAGTACGCTCAATACATCCGATGGCGATATGCCTGCCCGCTTGCATTTGGCGGCATCGACATCGACACTGTATTGGGGAAAACTCATATTGTAGGCACAGTAAGCACGTGCGATTTCGGGACGTTCGCCCAATGTATTCACAAACGACATTGTTGTGTTATAAAGGTCAGTCATGCTGCCTCCCGCACGGTCTTGTACATGCAACTCAATCGAGTTACCCTGCCCGTATCCGGGAATCATACCCTGCTGAAAAGCGAAAATATTGGCATTCTTGATTTTACCGAACGCAGTGTTGAGGCGTAACAGCACGGCATCGGCCGAATGTTCCCGTCCCGGACGTTCGTCCCAATGTTTCAGCCGGGCAAATGCGCTGGCGTAGGAAGTTCCCGTACCGTTTACAATTCCCTGCCCGCGCCCGCTACCGAAATGTTCGATTTCGGGACAGGCCAATAAGATGGAATCCACCTGTGCCATGATCCGCTCGGTCTGTTGTAGGGTACTTCCCGGAGCTACGGCTGCGTCAAGGAAAATAATTCCTTTATCTTCCTGCGGCACAAGTCCCGTTTTGGTTGTCACTACCAGAAAAGCCAGCAATGCAATCGACACAGCGAGTGATGCCCATGCTATCCAACGGCGATGAAGGATTGAAAGCAGACTGCTTTTATAGCGCCCGAGCAAGGCGTTGAACGAAGCATTATAAGCCGCCCGCACCCGTCCGTTGAAGCTTTTGCTACTTCGTGCAGGATCGGCGGGGTGGAGCCACAAGGCACACAGAGCCGGAGAAAGCGTCAGTGAGTTCAGGCACGAAATACCCACTGCAACGGCCATCGTGATGCCGAATTGCGTGTAAAAAGTTCCCGTCGTTCCCCCTGTAAAGCTGATTGGAATAAAAACGGCCATAAAGACAATCGTACAGGTGATGATAGCCATCGTTACTTCGTTCATGGCATCACGTGTGGCTGGATAGGCCGATTTATACCCGCCATCGAATTTGGCTTGTACCGCTTCCACCACCACGATGGCATTATCCACCACCGTACCAATAGCCAGCACCAGCGCAAAAAGCGTCAGCAGGTTGATGGAAAATCCGGCGGCATAGAGAAAAGCGAATGTCCCCACGAGTGAAACCAGTATCGAAAGGGAGGGAATCAATGTGCTTCGGAGGTCTTGCAGAAAGAAATAAACGACCAGTACAACCAGTAGCACGGCCAGAATAAGCGTAACGACCACTTCATGAATGGAGGCAAAAAGAAAATCATTGGTGTCGAGAATCGTTACGAACTCCATTCCGGCGGGAAGCTGCTTGCCGATCTCTTCCAGCAAGGCTGCTACTTCCCGGTTGATTTCCGTGCCATTTGCTCCGGCCAACTGGAAGACACGGATCGGCGAGGACGGCAAACCGTCCATCACGGTTTGAAAGCCGTAGGAGAGCCACCCCAACTCCACATCGGCCACCTCATGGAGCCGCAACACATTTCCGTCAGGCAGGGAACGAACAACGATATTTTTAAACTCATCGACGTTCTGCAAGCGTCCCTTGTATTTCATGGTGAACTGAAACGTATTGGCGGAGTTCTCACCGAGCGCACCTGTCGGTGATTCGAGGTTCTGCTCGCCGAGCACGGCGGTAATATCCGCCGGAACCAGCCCGTACTGTGCCATTATATCGGGTTTCAGCCAGATACGCATACTATACACATCGCCCAGAAACAATACGTCGGCCACACCGCTGATACGCTTGATGCGGGGAATGACGTTTATGTCCATGTAGTTGTCCAGAAACTGTTTGTCGTAACGACCGTCCGGGCTGTAAAGAATGGCGATACGCAGCACGTCGGTCTGTTGTTTCTGTGTCGTCACGCCGATTCGCGTTACTTCCGACGGCAGCAACCCCTGTGCTTTGGCAACACGGTTCTGTACATTGACCGCAGCCATGTCGGGATCGGTTCCCTGCTTGAAGAAAATGGAAATATTAGCCGCGCCCGTGTTTGTTGCCGTAGAGGTCATATAGATCATATCCTCTACACCGTTGATACTCTCTTCCAGCGGCATGATAACACTTTTTTGTACGGCATCGGCACTTGCACCCGTGTAGGTTGCCGTTACCTGAATGGTCGGCGGGGCAATTGTAGGGTATTGCTCGATGGGCAGCCCAAAGAGCGAAATAAGCCCGATGATGACGATCAGCACCGAAATGGAAATAGCCATCGCCGGGCGTTTAATAAATATATTGTTTCTCATACGATTACTATTCTAATGATTTAATTACAGTTCCTTCACGTATCAGACCTGCTCCTGCGGCAACGATTTCCTCGCCGGGCTTCAAGCCGTCCAGTACGATATATTCGCGTCCGTCGCTGACGGGCGATACTTTGATGGCGGTGCTTTGCGCTTTTCCATCCACCACCTTATATACTAATGTCCTGTCCTGAATACGGAATGTCGCTTCCTGCGGAATGACAATACAGTCGGGATAAGATACCGGAATAACGACATTCCCCGACGAACCGCTGAAAAGCAAATGGTTGGAATTGGGAAATACGGCACGGAGGCTGACTGCTCCTGTCGTGGGATCGACCACTCCGCTGATGCTTTCGATCCGGCCTTCGATGTCGTAACCGGAACCGTCGCTTAATGTAAGTTTAATACCGGGCATCTGCTTGATAGCATCTTCCGGCGATCCGTAACGGCGTACCATACTTAAGAGTTGGGTTTCATTCATGGAGAAATAAACATACATCGAGGAATTGTCCGAAACAACGGTAAGCGGTTGCGGCATCGCAGAGCCGACCAATGCTCCCTGACGATAAGGCAATATGCCGATTACGCCGTCCGCCGGACTTTTTACAACGGTATAGGAAAGGTTGTTTTCCGCATTGACCTTTTGTGCTTCGGCCTGTTCGAGAGCGGCTTCGGCACGCAACCGTTCGTTCTCCGCTGTCTGTACATCGAACTCCGACACGACTTCCTGTCTGAATAACTCCTGCTGGCTGCGTTGCGTCAGGTTCGCAGTGGCGAGGGCGGCTTTAGCTGTCTTTACATTGGCTTTGGCCGTATTCAGAGCGGCAATATAAGGGACTTGGTCGATAATGAACAAGGTTTGCCCTTTACGGACACGCTGCCCTTCCCGGACAAGAAGTTGAGTAAGCGTTCCGCCCACTTGGGGATAAATTTCAATGTCCTGCCTGCCGCGAATGGTCGCCGAATAAGTTGAACCGAGGGTACGGGATTCTTGTTTAACCGTTGTGGTTTTGTAACTTCCGATTTCTGTCCGGGGCGGTTCGGTCTTACAAGCCGTAAGCGTTGATAAACACCATACTAATAATAGCAGTTGATTTTTCCGTTTCATTTTCCGATATAATTTATGATTGATTTTCTATCGGCAAAGGTAAAACAAAAGCCGCAGGGCGAAGTTGCTCTGCGGCTCATTGTATTGTTGTTATGTGGCTCAATTATACGGCATAAGCGGGAGAAAATCCGTATTGTTTTTTGAATGCGACGGTAAAATGAGAACGGTTCTTAAAACCAACTTCCATATAAACATCAGAAACTTTTTTCCCTTTGTTCCGGATCAGGTCGTAAGCTGTTTCCAGCCGTTTGCGGATCAACCATTTTCCCGGGGGCAGATCACTTAACTTTGCAAAATCGCGTTTAAACGTAGCAAGACTTCTCCCTGTAAACGTGGCATATTCTTCCAGCGTCATATCCTGTTTATAGTTTTCCTCCATAAAGCCCAGCAGGTCTATTTTCCACGCTTCGTTGAAATCGAACAACGTGGGATAGAATTTCTCATTCGAGGAAAGCAGGCAAAACATGGCTTCCTGCATTTTCATCCGGATAATCTCGTCGGCAGGTCGGATATTCGCATCCATATAGGGAGAAAGCGAAAGAAAGAGACTGTCAAGACAGGGAGTTTTAACAAGCGGAATGGCCGCCTCTTTGAAATGCCGGGCTGCAACCGGCATTTTCGTCCGGTCTAACGTATTGAAATAGGAACGCAGGAAATTCCGCTCCAAACGGATACTGATCGCTTTGTAAGCCGCTCCGTCCGCTGCATGTTTCAACAGCTTCACTCGGTTGTCCCTTTTGAGAAAAACGTATTCTCCAGCTTTCACCGTTACCTTATGTCCTCGGTCGTCAATGCAAACTTCGCCCGAATAAACATAGACAAGTGCATGAGCAGGCATCTTGTACTCTGAAATCGTATCTTCGGGGACAAGACAACTGAAAAAAATATCTGCGTAATTATAAATCTGTGTTTTTTCCATTATCACTCAAAATTAAGCATTTATTGAATACCGGGCAAATTCGGAAGCGAATATTACCACCAATTAAAAAAACTTTTTTTCCGGTCGAGCGTTCTGATCCGGTTCATCTCTTCATCGGTCAGTGAAAAATCCAGAATATCCCGATTCTCTATCATCCGTTCCTTGTGAACGGATTTTGGGATAATAACAATTCCTTGCTGGTAGAGGAAACGCAATCCGACTTGCGCTATCGTTTTGCCGTGCGCTTTACCAATTTCAGAAAGTGTTGGGTTCGTAAAAAATCCGTTTTTCCCTTCTGCCAGCGGAGCCCATGATTCAGGTTGCGTACCGTGCTGTTGCATCAATTTACGAAGTGATACCTGTTGACGGAATACGTGCATCTCTACCTGATTTACGGCAGGAACGATGGTTACCCGTTTCACAAGTTCTGCGTAAGTGTCTTCAAGGAAATTCGCCACACCGATGGCACGGAGCTTTCCCGTTTTCAAAGCATCCTCCATTGCCCGGTAAATTTCCGGTATGTTTCCCGTCGGTTCATGAATCAAAAGCAGGTCGATATAATCCGAATCCAGCAGTTTCAACGAATCATCTATGGACTTTTGAGCATCCCTGTAATCCGTGCATCCCCATAATTTCGTCGTAATAAAAATCTGCTCTCGACGTACCCCGGATTTACGGACAGCTGCGCTGACTGCCCGTTCATTGCCATAGCATTGTGCCGTGTCGATAGAGCGGTAACCTACATTCAATGCGTCTGCAACGCATTGTTCCGTAATAGTTGCGGGTATTTGATAGACGCCGTAACCGATTTGCGGCATCTTTATTCCGTTATTCAATATTATTTCTTCCATTTATGATTATTCTGTGTACTCTGATTGGATACGGTTTTTATTAATAAATGATTTCATATTCCCGGCGTTCGGTATACATCTTCCAATATATCCCGGCAAGAATTTGCGGATTGTATTTCGGATCTATGGAAATGGCTCCTTTAATAAGTAATGTTCCCACAAAAATTCCTTTCGGCTCCAATTGTTGGTGGAGAATAGAGGTCATAGTCCGCAATGCGGCTTTATCCATTGAAAGCGGTGTATATTCCGCCATCGGATACAATGCCAATCCGCCTCCGGTAATCAATATAGCTCCATTCTTACGGGCAAACTCGTCCGATACAACTTGTTGTACACAATGATAGGCACTTGCCACGTCAATTTGGTAGCGTTGCATCAGCCGCTTGCTATCCATTTTGCCCGGCTCGTCCAACTCCGTGATGCCGACATTGTAGAATAGTACATCCGGTATGCCAAACTCTTGCTTTATCTGGTCGAATGCCTCGGTAAGCGTTTCCGGATCAGCGGCATCTACCGGATACGTATAGGTTTCTATACAATCGGCAAAAAAATCTTCCCTATACTCTTCCAGCGCATTTTCATTACGTGCCATCAATATCACACGGAAACCTTTTTGACCGAACAGTCTTGCCACATGGTTTCCCAAGCCCTTTCCGGCTCCTACAACTACGATTGTTTTCGTCATTTCAATATCTCATTTCTGTGTATTTCCACACACTTTTTTTAATTTACTTATTTATCCGTTGCTGTTTGCTTTTCATAATGAAAATTTCTTATTGAAGAATTTTTTCGTGTACAAAGTTAGCGGTTTTGAACGACGTGCATGTTGTTGTAAGGCTCGTAATTGCGTTGTTGTACAGCTCAATTTATCTCTTCCAACGTTTTGGTATGTCCCTCCAACTTGAAAGTGGAACCGCTTTTCGCCTTGTAGAATGTTTTGCGTTCACTTTCCAACACCGCTACTTTCTTTTCCTGCCGTGCCTTATCCAATAAATCCGTATTGCCGGAGAGGACAGCCATATACTCCGAGAAATTCATGCCCGACTTCTCATCCATCGCACCCTCGTCAATGGTACGTGAACCCATCGCGCCGCTTTTGAACTGGCTAATAAAGGTCTGCTTGCAATGCAGCAAATTGAACTTGTAGGCATCCAGCGACTTTTCGGCGACATAGATAATCACGTCCACCTTATTACCAACAAATGTAGAACAAGTCAGTGCATACGTCAAGTCATTGTAGAACTAAAAGACACCCCATAAAATTTTTTAGAGCAAGATAAAAGGCAAGTGCAGGGTGCAGCTATATATATAGATATAGCTGCACCCTGCAGTGTGCCGTGAGAATGTGGTGTGGCTGTCACATTCGTAACTGCGATACAGATGAGAGTAGGTCTCTCGCAACCGCTTTGCAGGAGGAGGTTGCAAACCGGTGTATGCCGCTTTCTCCCGAAAGGGTTAAGGTGGTGAACGATACATTAAAAGGCAGTGATGAACTGTCAGGTGACCATATAGGAGATGACCGTAAGAGAACCATTGATGATGCGTCGAAATGCAATGGGTGATGTCAAAACCATGCTTATGCAAGGAGTGTGGGATAAGTTCAGAGGTTACCTGTTTATTGTCTGAGCGGCATCCGGCGTAGAGGTGGCATGACCTGTATGGAGGCTGTGTTGTGGGAACACGGGAACTCACCATAGGATGCTAAGGGAGCGACCAAGAACGGAAAACCCGTAAGGTCTGAGTACTGACGCCTGTGGTGGGGGCGGACTGTCTCGTAGTAGCGTTGATATTGCTGCAATGGCAATGGAGCAAAGGGGACAGCTTGTCCGGTGTATTTGTATTGTACAACTAATTATTAAAGTTATTAGGATGATGCAACATCAAGTCACAAAACCGTTTACAATCGACAAGCATGTGATAATGAATGCTTGGAAACGGGTAAAAGAAAACAAGGGGAGTGCCGGTATTGACAATGTCAGTACGGAGGATTACGAGAGTAATCTTGGGAAGAACCTGTATAAGTTGTGGAATCGCATGAGTTCAGGAAGTTATTTTCCTGAAGCAGTAAAGTTGGTGGATATACCTAAACCCTCCGGTGGGACCCGTCCTTTGGGTATTCCTACTGTTGGTGACCGTATAGCGCAAATGTCTGTAGTATTGCTGATTGAAAGCAGATTGGAGGCTATATTCCATATGGATTCGTATGGTTATCGCCCTAATCGCAGTGCCCATGATGCAATAGGAAAAGCCCGTGAACGTTGTTGGCGTTACAACTGGGTCTTGGATATGGATATAAGCAAGTTCTTTGACACCATAGACCATGCCCTGTTGATGAAGGCTGTGGAACGTCATGTGCAAGAAAAGTGGATACTGCTTTATATTCGGCGTTGGCTGAAAGTTCCCTACGCAACTGTTACAGGTGAATGTATAGAACGGAGTATGGGAGTTCCGCAGGGTTCAGTAATAGGTCCGGTTCTTGCCAACCTATATCTCCACTATACATTTGACAAATGGATGTCACTTTATCATCCTACTATTCCTTTTGAACGCTATGCCGATGATACAATTTGTCATTGTAATAGCCTTGAAGAAGCCCAAAGGCTTAAAACGTCCATTGTAGAGCGCTTTGCTGCATGTAAATTGCGCTTGAATGAAGAAAAGACACGCATTGTTTATTGCAAAGACGGTAAGCGGAGGGGAGAGTACAAGGAAATCACTTTTGATTTCTTAGGTTACACATTCCAGCCACGAGGTCAGAGAAATAAACAAGGGCAAGTCTTTAACGGTTATGCTCCTGCAATCAGTAAAAAGTCAAAGAAACGTATCACAGAAAAGATACGTGGTTGGCATTTGAACAGGCGGGTTCAGCTAAAACTATCTGACATAGCAATGGAAATAAACGCGGAAGTTCGTGGGTGGATGAATTACTACGGTAAGTTTTACGGTAGTCAATTAAAGGCTTTTCTACAATGTGTCAATTTAAAATTGGCTCGGTGGGCAGAGAGAAAATATAAGCGGTTTAGGCGAAAACCTAATGATGCTTATAAATGGTTGGTAAGGGTAGCATCAAAGAGTCCCACCTTGTTTTATCATTGGCAACATGGTGTCAAACCCAATCGATTGAAACCGTTTGGATGAGAGGAGCCGTATGAGGGGAGACTTTCACGTACGGTTCTGTGAGAGGTTTGGGCTGAAATGCCCAGACCTACTCGACCTTGTAAAATATATATTGAATATCAGCGACTTACGAATACAAAAGAAATCACAGTGCAATTTCCTTTTTTGCACTCTACATATCAAGTTCTTCTTATCCGCCCACCAAAATCCCCTCAAATAAAAAATCCCCTTATTTCTTTCCTGTTCTCAGTCCAATTTCGTACATTTGTACCAAGTTATCAGAGCAGAGCGAAGAAACGCAAAGAACCCCGCACCATTACCAACTCGTTACCTGTTACTGAATTACCTCTTCATTACAGCTTGATAACAAGCTACTTACAGCAAACCTATTATCTTTTTCCAAAAAATGTAGGCAAAGCGTGAGAGAGGATTTGACGGCTCAGAATAAACCGCTGATCCACATCAATAAATCATTTCAATCCTGCTTTTAATTTGAGTATTGCCTTCTCCGGATCTTTTTCTTCTTCAAGCAAAGTAACGAATCTGCTGCCTATGATTGCTCCGGAGGCGTGTTCGCAAGCAGCTTGAAAAGTCGCTTTATTGGAGATTCCGAACCCTACCATTAGCGGATTGTTGAGGTGCATATTCTCTATTTTTTTGAAATAGGCCCGCTTCTGCTCATTGAAATCCTGTTGTGCTCCGGTGGTTGCCGCTGATGAAACCATATAGATAAAACCATCCGTATGAGCATCGATTTCCCGCACGCGTTCTTCGCTGGTCTCCGGGGTAATAAGCATAATCACCTTGATACCATATCGTTCGGCGATGATTCGGTATTGTTCCTGGTAATCACGGAAAGGGAGATCAGGGATAATGACGCCGTCGATACCACATTCTACACATCTACGGCAGAAATTTTCAAATCCGAATTGCATGATCGGATTTAAGTATCCCATTAATATCAATGGAATTTTTACATCCTTTCGAATATCCCGTAGTTGTTCAAAAAGAAGTTTTAAAGACATACCGTTGCGTAAAGATTGAGTAGCGGCATTCTGAATGACAATGCCGTCCGCCATCGGGTCGCTGAAAGGGATTCCGATTTCGATCATGTCGACTCCGTTTTTTTCGAGAGTACGGATTACGTGAGCAGTACCTTCTAAAGTAGGATCACCGGCGCAGAAATAGATAGAAAGTATGTCTTTCTTATCGCTATTGAAAAGTTGATTGATTCTATTCATGATTATTGAGTTTTTTAATTATGATTTTAATTCATTTAGGAATGTTCGGATCCGGTCTGTATCTTTCTTTCCGGGTTTCACTTCAAAACGACTATTGAGGTCGTATCCGGCAAGAAGGGGATGGCTGAATCCCTTGAGAGAATGGGCGCTGCAGGAATGGATTCCTCCGCTTAATATAAAAGGTACGTGTCCTTTGTATGTATGCAATATATTCCAGTCAAATTGATTCCCCGAACCGCCATATTGTTCGCATTTAGTGTCGAACAGGAAAAAATCGCAAGCTTTTTCATATTCATATACCTTTGTCAAGTCTTTGGGTAGGGCTATCGAAAATGCTTTGATGATTTTCAGTCCCCTCTCTTGTAGTGACCGGCAATATTCCGGTGATTCCGTCCCATGCAGTTGTACATAGTCAAGCCCGAAACGGTCAGCATACATACTGACTGTCGGCTTATCTGCATTTACAAATACTCCGACACGCTTGGCGTGAATAGGAAGATAAGCGGGAAGTTCATAGATATATCTCGGAGATTTGGGATAAAAAATAAATCCCAGCATATCAATACCTTCGAGCGCTTCTACGTCCCGTATGTTTTCTGCTTCACACATCCCGCAAACTTTGATGATTTTTCCGTTGATCATAGGGTTGTCTGTTTTTAGGCGATTGGTTATTGCATTGCTTGCAGGAAATTCTGTAAGGTTTCTCCCGGATGTTCCGTTTTCATCAATGTCTCGCCGATCAGGAATCCGCGAAATCCGGCTGTCCGAAGGCGTTTCACTATTTCAGGATTGGAGATGCCACTTTCTGATACCAATACAGAATCTTGGGGGAGTTGTTCGGCGAGACGGAAAGAGTTTTCCACATCCGTAAAGAAAGTTCCTAAATTACGGTTGTTGACGCCTATCATATCTATTTCCTTATTGATATATGATAGTTCTTCAGTGTTGTGAATTTCCAATAAGACCTCCAAACCCAGCGAGTGGGCTTTTTCTGTAAGCTCATTGCATTTGTCCTGTTCAAGTGCGGCTGCAATAAGAAGTATGGCATCTGCACCGACTATTCTCGCTTGATAAAGTTGGTAAGCGTCGATGATGAAGTCTTTCCTAAGAATGGGGATCTCTACCAAAGGGCGTGCAGTGCGGATGTCCTTCAGGCTTCCTCCGAAAAACTTCTCGTCGGTGAGAATAGAGAGGGCAGAGGCTCCTGCTGCTGCATAGGAGGGAACAATCTCTTTCGGGCATACTTCTTCCTTTATCCATCCTTTGGAAGGAGAGCGTCGCTTGAACTCGGCGATAATACCTGATGCGGAAGAGGCTAATGCTTGCTTCATAGAGCGGGGAGTCGGAGATTCGCTGATACCTTCCTGTAATTGTTCGATAGAAATAGCCTGCTTTTGCAGGTCAACTTCAAATCGTTTGTTTGCTATAATCTCGGATAATATATCTTTCATCAGTTCGTAGGTTTTTATATTTATGATCAGACTTATTGATTTACGATTAGACGATTTACGATGCACGATTGATATCACTTTTGAAATCATAAACACATGTACACGCACGGATCTTTTTTTGTAATACTAATTTCAATCGTACATTGTAAATCGTCTAATCGTAAATCAAATTAACTATTTAACTCAATGAATTTCTTCAAAGTTGCTAATGCACGTCCGCTTTCCAATGATTCTTTGGCAAGAGCAATACATTCTTCAATTGTCTTTTCCGGACGAATCACATGGATAGCGAAAGCGGAGTTGACTATCACTACATTTTTTTGAGCTTCCGTAGCTGTATTATTCATGATATGATCGAAAATCTTAGCTGCATCTTCCGGTGTTTGTCCGCCATCCAGATCAATATCCTTATAACGGGAGAAGCCGAGGCTTTCGGGAGTGTAAATCTTTTCATGATCGCTGGTTGCCACTTTAAACTCATTGGTCAGAGAAATCTCATCATATCCGTCAAGGCTATGAACAACGGCAAATTTCGTCTTGCTTTCCTGATAAGTATAGGTGTAAAGGCGAAGTAACGGTAGATTGTAAACTCCTAACAGTTGGTAAGCAGGTAATACCGGATTTACCAATGGACCGAGCATATTGAAGAAAGTGCGCACTGCCAATCCTCTACGAACCGGAGCTACTGCTTTTAATGCCGGATTGAATAAAGGGGCATGCAGATAAGCAAGATTGCATTTTTCCATGCTGCGACGCAGTTGGTCTACATCACTGGTGAATTTTACACCGTGTTGCTCCATTACATTACTGGCACCACTGACCGACGTTGCTCCATAGTTACCATGTTTCACAACCGGGAAGCCGGCTCCGGCAACTGTAAAGCAGGAAGCTGTAGAAATATTGAATGTGTTTTTTCCGTCACCTCCGGTTCCTACGATATCAATCGGAGCGAAATCACTCAAATCGACCGGAATACGCATTTCCAACAGTGCGTCACGGAAACCGCATAATTCCTCTACGGAAATATTACGCATCAGAAAGACGGTGATGAGTGAGGCCACTTGCACATCGTTATATTTTCCTTGCGCGATGTTCTGTAGAATGGTGCGCGCCTCATCGCGTCCCAAATATTGATGTTCGAAAAGTTTGTATAGAATCTGTTTCATAAGTTCAATCGTTTAAGAAGTTTTTGATAATTTCTTTTCCTTGCGGAGTTAATACTGATTCGGGATGGAACTGAATACCATGTACATTATACGTTTTATGGCGGATTGCCATGATTTGTCCCTCCTGGCTTTCTGCTGTTATTTCCAGACAGTCCGGAAAGCCTTCCCGGCTGACTACCCAGGAATGATATCTTCCAACAGGAATTTCTTTTCCTAATCCTTCAAAAAGTAGGTCCTGACGAATGATACTTACCGGAGTTTGTACGCCATGATATACTTCTTTGAGATTTTCCAGACGTGCTCCGAAGGCTTCGCCGATAGCCTGATGACCCAGGCAGACCCCCAGAATGCTTTTGGTCGGAGCATATCTCTTAATAATAGGTAGTAACAAGCCGGCTTCTTCGGGTATGCCCGGTCCGGGAGACAGGATGATTTTATCAAAACGATCTACTTCATCAAGCTCTATCTGGTCGTTGCGGACTACTTCTACATCTGTAGCCCCTAATTCTTTCACTACATGCAGCAGGTTATAAGTGAAAGAGTCGTAGTTATCTAAAAGTAATATTTTCATTTTTATTGTCATTGTAAAATGGTTGTTCAAATGCTATCTCTGCTTTTCTGCCTAAAGAAATAGAAGCGTTTAGGCAACGGGAATCTTTTTTCAGGCAACAGCAATTATTTTTTAGGCTGACTATTTGGGACGGTTAATTTTTTAATTTGACAGCTAAATCAATTGCTTTTTTCAGTGCTCCCAGTTTATTGTTCACCTCTTGCAGTTCGTATTCATCTTGGCTGCGTGCTACGATACCTCCTCCGGCCTGGAACCAGAGTTCGTTGTTGCGGCTTACAAAAGTACGGATGGTGATTGCTTGGTTTAATTCGCCATTCAATCCGATAAAACCGATACAACCACCGTAGGCTCCACGATTATGTGGCTCGATTTCACTGATTAACTGCATAGCGCGTACTTTGGGGGCACCGCTTAACGTACCGGCCGGGAACGTGTCAATAAACGTTTTTATTTTGTCTGCGCCTTCATTCAGCATACCGCTGACACGACTTACCAAGTGAATAACATGGCTATAATATTGCGGTTCCTTATAGAATACCACGCGTACATCATGGCAATTACGTGAAAGATCGTTTCTTGCAAGATCAACCAGCATGACATGCTCTGCATTTTCTTTAGGGTCGGCCAGTAAAGCCTCTGTCAATTCGCGGTCTTTTACTGTGTCTCCCGTGCGACGGGTGGTTCCTGCAATCGGATCAATGTAGGCACGGCCGTTTTCGATTTTGCAATGTGTTTCCGGCGAAGAACCAAAGATACGATATCCTCCGAAGTCGAAATAGAAAAGATAAGGAGAAGGATTGATGCTGCGGAGTGCGCGATAAACTTTGAAATCATCTCCGGCGTATGGTTGGATAAATCTTCTGGAAAGCACGATTTGAAAAACATCTCCGCGCATACAGTGTGCGATTCCTTTGCGCACATTTGCTTTGTGCTCTTCGTCGGTGATGGGGCTGGTTACGGGGCCTGTTACAGAGAAATTGTAGGAAGCATAATTCCGGTTTTCGATGGCTGCTTCCAGTTCCGGCAAACCGCTTTCTTCTCCTTCGGACAACATTTCAACTAATGTCAGCTCATTTTTGAAATGATTGAAAACAATGATATACTTATATAATATGTATAGTAAATCCGGAGCATCGTTTTGCTCATCATGACTTTCTTTCACCGGGATGTGCTCGAAGTACTTCACGGCATTAAACGTCGTATATCCGTAAAGTCCGCATACATTCTTATTATCTCCGGCCACCTGGAACTGATTGATAAACCGGTTCATGGCCTTTTCTACATTGAATGTTTTTGTCAGCGGTTCTTCCGTACGGCTATTATCGGGATAGTTGGCAGTGACAATGCCACCGTTTACACCGATGCTTGCCAAGGGACAAAGGGCTATAAATGACAGGGAATTTTCTCCGGCATGATAATCGGAACTTTCCATTAATGCGGATTGAGGATACATGTCGCGCACTTTCAGATAAATGCTGACGGGAGTATGCATATCTCCGAGCACTTGTTTGCTATGGGTAGTATAATTAAATGTTTTCATTTCTATAATTGCTTGATTATTGATTGCGAATGATGGTTGACTAATTATTTATAGCTGTTCGTTAAACGACAAATAGGTTTCAATATCTTTGTCTCCTCGTCCCGAAACAGTCAATACAACGATATCTTCCGGCTTGAACTTCAATTTTTTCAAAGCTCCTAATGCATGGGCGGATTCCAATGCAGGGATAATACCTTCGAGTTTGGTTAGTTCGTAGGCAGCTTCTATCGCTTCGTCGTCGTTGATTGCCAATACGTTGGCACGGCTTTGGGCGGCAAGGTTAGCGTGTATCGGACCAATGCCCGGATAATCCAGTCCGGCGGAAATGGAGTATGGCTCCTCTATCTGTCCGTCCTCGTTTTGGATGACGTAGGTACGTGCTCCGTGGATAATTCCCATTTTGCCGAGTTGGATGGTAGCGGCAGTCATTCCTGTCTCTATTCCTTTACCTCCCGCTTCCGCCAGGATAATGCCTACCCGTTCGTCGTTGATATAATGATAAATCGTTCCGGCAGCATTACTTCCTCCTCCCACGCAGGCTA
>ERZ832317.2123-NODE-2123-length-23557-cov-5.761127_pt1 | contig 23557 bp, 37 predicted proteins | sample MGYA00519695_ERZ832317 | MGnify/ENA primary metagenome ERZ832317 (study PRJEB31850, sample SAMEA3708726) | human gut metagenome | biome: human gut; feature: human-associated habitat; material: faeces | place: China | collected 2014 ...
CAACCCCTTTAGTCCCCCCCTGTATATTGATATAAAACTAAAATAAAAACAGAAATTCAAATTAAGTAATAATAATTTAAAATTTAAAGTTATGACATTAGAAGAATTAAAAGACCAGAATGTAAGTGTGGAAGACCGTGCGAAAGCAATAGTAACCTCATTGGGTTTGGAAGGTGACGAGCGTTCAGTAGTTGTTGGCTTATCAAAGGGGGACAAGTTTAAACTTGTTGCCATGAATAAGGTGGAACTACCAACGCTTAACAACCAAAACGGTACATTTACACCTATCACATTCACGACTGACAAAGGTGCTACTATCGGCGCAAAACACTTTGCGGGAATGGAAATCGACGACGAAGCTCCGGCTATTGGTTCAACTCCGTTAGAAAATGCGGCCTTTCTTGTTTGGTGCATTGACCACAACGTAGTATTTAGGGTTACGATGAAAACATCGGAAGAAGTCGAAGCGTCCGGTGACCGTCCTGCCTATATGAAAAATACTTACAAGTTGGCAGTTGAGGACTACGAGTAAGAAAGGGGAGAAATCCCTTTTCTTTTAAATACAAATAATCTTTGTAGAAATGAACATAAGAAAAAAGTTTAAAACTATAAAGTGTTTGTACAACTGGGGAACAATCTACAACCCAGAGACTGATGAAAAGTTAAACTTTAAGACTAAGCGAGTTTATTGTATAGCTTCTTGGGCTTGGGTCATGACCTATCAAAAGTCAGAAAAGGATATTCCGGAAATAATCAGGATTGTCTTTGTAGATTAACTCTAAGGTACTATGAGTTATAAATAAAGTGCCCATATGAACCCCATCATTGGAACATTGGTTAACGGGGAAAACAACATCACAACAAATCAAAGTTTTCTGTTTAGTTTTAGGATTATATCTGGCAGCTTGGAAAGACAAGCAAATTGTGTTACTAATAGATTTAATGCTCATCTAGGGATTTTGGAGGAGAAAGGAAAGAAATTGTCCACTAAAAAGACCCTCAATTTCCGGACTTTTTCAAATTCTCAAAAAACCTGCCAGAGTAGGAGTTATATAGCTCATACTCTCTATGAAAATTATCTAGTGTTTAGTCTGTAAAAAGACACCAAAAAGAAGGGTTACGCAGAAAAGCCCAACACCAAAAATAACTGCTACAAATCTCATGTGCATATTCGCAAACTTAAGCACTATAGGATTTAGGTTGAGCTGTAAGGATTGGTCACTTATAGCAATATTATGAGTACTGCTGATATGTCAGTGACCGCACATATTACATATAAAATATGTTATACGATTATGTTAGAAGTTGCCAGGTCTAAGAAGCCTGATTAAAATCTCTAGATAGTAAGAGAGAACCTCATAAGGGTTCATTTTCCATCTCGAACCTATTCGCAAGTTTATAGACTAGCTATCTATAAATTTAGTGATGGAATACCAACGAAGTTGGTGTTCCCGCTTTGCGAACGTTGATAACGTCCTCAGCATGGAAAACTGAGAAATAATCTCCTATCTTATTCTAGATATAGATAGGATTTCCCTACTGGTATAATGGATTACATCTCCCTTTAAAGGAGAAGATTCTGGCTCAAGTCCAGAGTAGGGAACTATTTAGTTGGATGTAGTCATATTATTATAATTATTATTGGATCATAATGGGTATGCCCTGAGACTATGTAGTTGTTGTGAAACAACTCAAAGTATTGTGGCACAGGAAGGCCTAACTTCTTTTCACTATTTATAGACTAAAAGGCACAGCGGTGCCTTTACTCTCAAGATAAGAACAACCTTTACGTGGTTTGAGAGATAAGTAAGCTATTTTAGCTGAAACTAATAGTTCTAGTAACAATTAAAAATATTCATCATGGAAATTATCAAGATTAAAGAACAATCTATCAATGCAGAAGAATCTAAATTTTATAAGAAAATACTAGATTCTCTAGGAATAGTCTACGAAATAGAGGAAATCAAGAAGGAGCAAGTAGATGTTCCTATCTATGTCCTATTTGAAGAATTGGACGTTAGAGCAACCCTAAGGTCTGTTACTAATGATGTAACAATAACTTTAAGCACCTTCATCAAACAGTATTCAAAAAGAGATATACTAAGAGTTAGAAATGCAGGAAAGCATACATTAAGTTTAATAGAAGAAGCGTTCAAGAAGTTTGGGTACGAATTAAATTAAGATCCTCTGATGAGTCTTTGAAAATTAAGACGAAACTGCTCGAAATGAGCAGTCAGGATTAGAAAAAAAATTAGCACACCATGAGAAAAAGATTTAAAGAAGGGAGGATTGCATCCTCAGATAATTACGAATTATCAAGAAAAGTTTACATCTCTTATTTAAAAAGATGTCACATTAAGAATATGGAAATAATTACTAGAATTTCTTCCGAAGCTTCAATAAAGCAGGAGAAGTATGTGAAGGTTTTTGGAGAATTAATTCCAATTTCCGAGAGTGAGTTAAAAGTTCATAGTACATTAATAATTGTGGAAGAATGAACAAGGTATTAACTATTGTAAGATGGGGATTTACGATTCCCATCTTCATTCTAGAGTGCATATTTAAAGCTTTAGCAAGGTTGCTCGTAACTATCATGACAGTGTTGATGGCAATAGCCTACCCGCTTATCAGAAGAAGTTGGAATAGATTTAATCATTCCACCATATACAAATACGCAAATGTTTGGAAAACGTTTCCCATTACCAGAGCAGTATATAAATCATGGAAGTGATATTGGTAGATAGCTATGGACATCTTGTTAGATCATTCCAAACATGGAGTGAAGCGAATAAATTTCGTATAACTAGAAATAGACCAGATTGGAGGATTATAGAATGACTTACATAATAGTATTTATAATGTTAATTTTAATATGGAAGGCAATAGAAGAAATGTGAGAACAATATTGACCCATACAGGGAAAATATATGTAGACATAGACAACCAGCTTGAGTTTTTAACTGTAGGAGACTACGGAAAGGAAAATAATATCAAAGCTGACTTTCTAGGTTTAACTAAGGAAATACATGGAGTAGAGAATACAGCAGTAGACTTAAGTAAGAAATGGGTAGCAACTATTTCAACTCAGAAAGGTTGTCCTATGCATTGTAAATTCTGTGATGTTCCTAAGTTTGGATTCTATGGAAATGCTTCTATAGAAGACATGGAAAGACAAATCCGAACTATTATAGAAGGAGAGAGTATTAAAGAAACAGATAGGTTCAATGTACACTTTGCCAGAATGGGGGAACCAACATAGAATGAGAATGTATTGGCATTCGGACTTGCTCTAAAGGGTATAGCCAAGTCTGCTGGATTAGTAGCTAAAACTATCCATCCGGTAGTCTCTACCATGCTTCCAAAAGCAAATAGCAAACTTGGAAACTTCCTACAGATTTGGTGTAGTATCAAGAACGAATTCTACAATGGAGAAGCGGGTTTACAGCTTTCAATTAATTCTACAGACGATGGACAGAGAAGTGAACTGTTTAGCTCTAGAAGTTTGTCACTAACAGAAATTTCCAGACTAGCTGATAAGTTACCAATGCCAGTAGGCAGAAAGTATACTTTGAACTTCCCAGTAACAGCACAAACTATTCTTGATGCAAGAAAGTTGTCAGAATTATTTGATAAGGACAAATTTATTGTCAAAATCACTCCTATACATGAAACAACTTCCGCTATAGAAAGCGGACTCCAAATAACTGGATATACTGACTATGATGTTTACCGACATTTTGAACAACCCTTGTTAGAAGAAGGTTGGGATGTTATAGTGTTTGTTCCATCTAAGGAGGAAGATTCTGATAGAATAACTTGTGGAAATGCACTTATCGCGTTTAACAATTATTAACTTCTGTAAGTATGGAATGTTGCTTAGTATAGCAACAGGTAACTTCTCTTAGTTCAATGGATAGAACAACAGCCTTCTAAGCTGTATATCTCAGTTCGATTCTGAGAGAGAAGACAATCAAATTAAAAAATCATGGAAAAAAGAAGATTATTAGCACAATTAAATTTCTGTCGTAGTTTGTTATACTATTTTGATATGATAACGGATAGTGAAAATGAAAAGATTCATAACCGAGTATCAAAATGGCAAGACAAAAATAAAATAGAAATTAGTCAAAAACAATTGGATTCAGTTGATATAACATATAAAGATTAAAATTATGAGATTAGATTTAACAGAATTGACAAGAGAGTTGAATCAGTTTAGGCTCTCAGAAGAGTGTTTACCTATTTCTGAATTTAGAGCTAAAATAAGAAAATATGTAAGTTATAGTACTTTCTCATCTCTTTTGCTAGAAGAAGGGTTTGGAGACCTCATTGGAAATCTGGTATATCTTTCCAGAAATCCTATTCATATAGTCAAAGTTGAGAAAATTCTCAAGACTGCTAGAAATAGACAATATCAATATAATAAGGAAACTCAGCGTAAGAAATATGAAGAAGAACTTAGAGTAGACGATGTTGTCCAGTATCTGAAAGAAAAAGGTTATATAATAATTAAACCTGTAGAGATGTTATAAATCAACAAATGATAAAGAACTATCTTAAATACTGCAGCAATCTAGATGATGAAGAGTATAACTCACTGTGGGAGTGTTGTCATGAATATTCAATATTGGATTGGTTCGCAGGAAAACTCAGCTATATAATATTTGTATTATATTTATGGAAGATAAATACGAAGAATTATCTGACGAAGAGCTTAAGGAAATATTCGAAGATATGGAAGCAGACTATTGGATAGATCAATCTGGTTCTTGGTAAAGAGAGCATTAATTAATAAAAGAAAAATAAAATGAATTATGAGTATGGAAATGGATACTTGCCGGAAATCTGGTATTGAGGAAATCTCTAATTATGCAGTGAGATTACAGGACAAAGGCGATAAAGAGGCTAGAGAGAATATTGATAAACTAATGATCTTTTATGTGTCATTGGGATGTAAATTCGCAACAAATGAAAAGGTAATAAGCAAGGCAAAATATTGTGTAACCTGTTATGGAAGACAGTGTATAAGAGTAGTCATAGAAAAAGATGAGTTTCATATAACAAAGGATGAATTTTATATAGCGAATGAGGAATATTTCTCCAAACAGGGAATAAAAGTACTCAATATAGATGAATACATGAAGCTTATTACCAAATTATCAAATAAACAAATAATGATGAAAAAGACTATCGAAATTGAATGTCCAGATGGCTACAAGCCTATCTACAATGCCGAAACAGGTAATGTTGAAATTGTTCCAGAGAATATTATGGGACTAATAAAGACCTATGAGGATGCTAGAGACTATCTTAGTATTAGAAATGAAGTTTCTTATAATAGATCTGTAGATTCTTTGGCTAAGCTGCAAATAATTCTAGATGCATTGAATGAAGGATATAAATTCGATCTGCTGACTGGAATTGTGTGGTATCCTTGGGTTCATTTCTTTAGAATGAACTCAGTGCCGAAAGATGCAGAAGTCATTGGACACTTCCGTTATCAGGGCGAGAAATTCGCACTGGTGGGCAGCTACGCGTATGATGGCGGCGTTGCGGGTCTCGGCTGTTTCGATTCTGGCAATGACGTCGGCTATGCCACTTCCGGTGTCGGGATGCTTGCATGCAAATCCAAGGAGATTGCCGAATATGTATCAACTCAGTTTGGAAAGCTAGTGTTTGATGCTTGTTTTGCAAGACACTTTAAAGGAGAAGAATTTGAATGGCTTGACTAATGAAAAAGTTCCTTGTATTTATGCTTGCTATGCTCATCCAGAGCATAGCAGCTTTTTCTCAGATAACCATATCTCAAGAAGATTATGATAGGTTGCCCAAAGAGGCAAGAACTCAAATTGAGAAAATAACTACTGAGAAAACTATAAAGGGGGAAATGTCTGAATATGCAAATCTTGGAAGAGAAATTGGAATTGCTGTCAATGAAACATTAAAAGCGGTTGAAGATTCAGCTGTAAGAATATCCAAATCTGATCTAGGATAGACAGCAATAGCTATTGTAGTATGGAAATTGTTGTATAAAGAAATAGCTGGAGTTGCAGTAGGTACTGTGCTATTAGGAATGTCCCTATATTTATTAATAGTTGGAAGAGGAAAATTATCCAAGAATAGTGAAGATGCTGGTGGTTGGATAAGCATAGTCAGCAGTGTGGTAACTTTCATATCTTCTATGTTCTGTATGTTCGGTTAAAGAATTGTAAGGAGGTGTAACCCTAATTGGTAAGGGAGTGGTCTTGAAAACCACCAGTAGTCGGTAACACGGCGTGCGGGTTCGAGTCCTGCCACCTCCGCATAGGAAGTACTGCTGGTGCACAAGTGAGTACAACGTAACACCAAGGTTTTGACGAGTTCATGTAAGTTTAGCCCTTGTATTAGGCGTATCCTAGTTGTCCTTACTACACAGGATGTGGGTTGGTGTAGAAACCTTCTTTTTCAGCTAAGGTTAGAAGTGAAACAAACCTCAGCTTTACGCGAGCTTAGTTCAGTTGGTTAGAACGTCGGTCTCCAAAACCGAATGTCGGGGGTTCAAGTCCTTCAGCTCGTGCAAATATTAATATCAAAATTTTATGAAAAGAATTGAACTATTTTGTATAGCAGTTGCTGTGGTGATAGCAGTCTGTTGTTCGTTTACTTCTAGGGGAAGCCAACATTATTCGGTTGAGAAGGTATATACCAACCCTAATAGTCACATGAATATCTATAGAGTCTCCATTCCTGGGGAATATATTACGTACTCCATAATACGACTCAGGGAGGGTTATGTACACTAAAATGAGCGAAGTTTATTATCTTTTAGCTGCCACTTCGTATGGTATTTTCATTGTTCAATTTGTATTATCTTGGTTTGGTGGGGATACTGATTTGGATGTAGACCTAGACGGAGAGATAGACATGAACGTAGGGGATATAGTGTCATTTAAAGGATTCATTCATTTCCTAATGGGAGGTTGTGGTTGGTTATCCATCAGATGTTTCAAGCATGGAAATGTAGAATGGTATGATTATCTAATAGCCTTGGCGCTTGGAGTAATATTTGTGGTTATACTTTACTATCTATATAAACTTTGTTTAAAACTCCAACATTCCTGTATACCTGAAAAGGGAGAAAGATTAGTAGGAAAGGCTGCTACTATTTATTTACCTGGAGATAGTTATTATTTACTAACTCTAGAAATCAATGGTATTTCAGAAGAAATTTCTGCCTATCCGGAATCTAGTAACATGGCATATAAACAGGGAACTGATGTCATTATTACACGGTATGAAGGAGGAAAATATTATTTCAACTAATAAAAAATCATTATGTTAGAAATGCTGATTATAGCAGGAGTTGTAATACTCTTAGCGGTATTGACCATCATTGGGTTGTTGTCTCGATATAGAAAATGTGCCAGTGATGAGATCTTGGTAGTGTTTGGTAAGACAGGAAAGAAGAAGGTAGTTAACGAGAAAACCGGTAAAACAGAAGAAGTTATACTACCATCTAAAATCATTCACGGTGGAGGTACATTCGTAATGCCAGTTATTCAGGACTGGGCTAAAATGTCTTTGAAGCCTATTCAGATTCAGGTGATGGTAGAGGGAGTATCGAGCCAAATGATCAAGGTTAGGATTCCCGTAACATTAACTACTGGTATAGGAACCGATCAAGTACTAATGCAAAACGCTGCGAGTAGATTCTTAACAGCTAAAACTTCTGAAATCTCAGATCAAATCAAGGATATTCTCATTGGTGAGGTGAGAAGCTTGATGGCGACAATGACGATTGAGGAAATAAATGCTGATAGAATCAAATTTATCGGCAAGGCAAAAGAGAATATTGAAACTGAGCTGAACAAGGTAGGTTTCAGTATTATCAACATTAACAACGCTGACATCTCAGATGATGCAAACTATATCAAGAATCTTGGTCAGAAAGCTGCAACCAAAGCTCTTGCTCAGGCACAGGCTGACATTGCGGAAGAGAAGAAGAAAGGAGATATTCAGATTGCAGAAACTAACAAGCAGCGTGAGATTGCTGTAGCTGATGCTGAGAAGGAAAGAGAAACTACAGTTGCTCAGACTAAGCAGGAACAGGAAGTAAAGGTTGCTGAAATTAATCAGGAGAAAGCTATTCGCTTGGCAGAAGCAGAGAAGAACAAACAAGCTGGTATCGCTGAACAGAAGGCGGAACAAGAAGCTAGTATTGCTCGTGCAAACACTCAAGCAGAATCAGCTAAAGCTGAAGCTGAATCTCAGAGAATAGCTAATGTAGCGAAATCTGCTTCAGAGGCTGCTTCTAAGAAAGCCGCTGCTGACGCAGAAGCAGAAGCTAATGTAGCTAAAGCTAAGGCGGAAGCAGATTCTAAGAAAGCTGAAGCTGAGGCTTTGAAGCAAACTCGTATTGCTCAAGCTAAGCAAAAGCAAGAAGCAGACACTCAGAAAGCAATTAATGAGCAAGAAGCTGCTACTGCAGAATATGAGTCTCAGAAAAGAATTAAGGCTGCAGAAGCTGACAAGCAAGCTGGAGTAGCTGAGCAGAAAGCAACTATTGAAGTATCAAAGGCTAAAGGAGAGGCTGCACAGGCACAAGCCGAAGCAGAAAAGGTAGCTGGTACTTCCAAGGTAGAGGCTAAAATGGCTGTAGCTAAAACAGAACAAGAGCGTCAAATTGAAGTTAACGAAGCCGCTGCTAAGGCAGAGGAAGCAAAACTCCAAGCTGAAATGATTGTTCCTGCTCAGAAACAAAAAGAGAAGGTAACTATTGAAGCAGAAGCAATTAAAGCTAAGGCGGTATTAGAAGCAGAAGCAGAAGCTGCAAAGATTTTGAAAGAAGCAGAAGCAAAAGCTGACGCTACTAAACTGCAGTTGGAAGCAGAAGCAGAAGGTACTCGCAAGAAGTTGCTTGCTGAAGCTGAAGGTAAGAGAGCATCATTGATGGCAGAAGCTGACAAAGTTCAAGCTATCGAAATGGCTCCAGCCTTAGCAGTTGAGAAGATGATTGAATCTGGCTTAACTCCACAGATGGTGGTTCAGTACAAGACTGTCGATCAATTAGCTGGTATTGCTCAGGCATCTGCTCAGATGTTTGAACACATTCACCTTGGACAGGTTACTGTTTATGGTAATGAAAATACTGCAGGTAACTTCATGGCCAAAACCGCAGAGAATTTAAGTCCTGCTCTTGACTTGCTGCGTTCTATTCCTTTTGCCGATACAGTAAAGGATATGTTTGGCAAGAAACAAGTAGAAGCAACTGAATTTGAGGAAATGAAGTAATTGCAGCGAAAGGGCTTTACAAAAAAGATAGTAAAGTATAACAAAAGCCCTTTCGCAACTTGGAGGTATGGGTGAGTGGTCTAAACCAGAGTCCTGCTAAGACTCCGGGCCTCAAAAGGGTCCCGCTGGTTCGAATCCAGCTGCCTCCGCATTAACTTAAATAATTATTAGGTATGAGCGAATGGAAATACATAGATTCAATCGTAGAGCTATCCGATTTTGAATGTGCGCACTGTGATACAAGAGATTTTTGCATGGCCGTCTATGACACTATAGACGAACCCTGGGAAACATTAACTAATTTCCTGAAAAAGAATAGAATTATAGTAGAACAATGTTCGTTTAATAAGGACGAGATTATTCCCTTACTAAAGAGTTTAGAGACTGCATCGGGTGGTGAGGGAGGCATTTGGTATTGGATTCTATTGACCATTGGTGGATAAAGTATATCCGTTTCCAGAGACTTAGTAATGGACAATACTTTTGTTTTACTGATTCTGCTGATACTATTATTCCGCTTTATAAGGATAAACTTAAGGCAGAGTTCGTGAATCAGGATGAAAATCACAGAGTTCATAGAACATAAGGCTGAAAATCTGGGACGGCAGTTTGCCTTGTCCCACCCACTGTGTGTTTTTTCATGGTAGGCAAAACTTAACGGTTCGTGAGAATAGTTAAGTTGAACTGTCTGAATTTATTAGAAATAACCAATAATCCTATAAATTAAATTTTGATAATTATGATGACAAGAAATGTAACACTTACCCTTGAAAAGGCTAGGGAGTGGTTTAACAGCGGCAACGCAGAACTTAAGGAAATTGCGCTTCAAGCATTTACAGAAAAGGAATTAGCTACTCCTAATTTTAAAATCATTAAGACCTTTGAAGATGCTATGAATGCTCTTCAGTTTGAGAACACCTCGAAATCATTTGTATGGAATCATATTAAACAAGTCGCTAGAATTTCTATTGCATCTGCGGCTATTATAAAGTTAAATATCATTCGAAGAGCTCTTAACCTTGGAGAAAATATGGAATTTACAAAGGGAAATATCTATTATCCTTATAATCCATTTATAACTAAGTCCAGCACTTATTATGATAATAAGATCAAGGAAGGATTAATGTCTGTGGTGGCTGAATTCGAATACAAAGACCAACGGTATCGCCTGATGGGCGGCGTCGCTGGTGGGTCCTCTCCCGGGCTTGGCTGTTTCGGTTCTTACGGTGGGGTCAGCTTTGCCGATTCCGCTGTCGGCTTCCTTGGTTGTGCCACTAGAGAGATTGCACAGCATTTTGGTAAATACTTTGCCAAAGAGATCTTTGATGCTAAATATGGTGACACTGTGAAGTATCAGTGGATAAGATAATTCCTACTTAGAATGTACTATAGTACACTGCAAATCTTCTATCTTATAAAAAGGTCTTGGATTTGCATTTTTGTAGGGCCTATAGCTCAGTTGGTTAGAGCAACTAATTGTGAGTTAGATAGGGACGTATCCCCTCAAGCTTATACCTTGTAGAAAGGGTAGTCGGTCGCACGTGGGTTCAAACCCCACCGTCCCTACAGCTTCTGGATTGAATTTTTAATTTTGCACCAAAACATTTGGTATTATGATTATTTTCATATATATTTGTATATGAATTACAATGATTATAATACACAAAAGTTAAGAGGTTTAAAGCGCAAATTAGAGCTAATAAAATCTCGTGGTGGTAAATGTGAACTATGTGGCTATGATAGAAACATAGCTGTTCTAGAATTTCACCATATCAATCCAGATGAGAAAGAGTTTCAGTTAGATATGAGACATTTATCTAATACAAGTCTAGAAAGGCTTAAAGAGGAAGCAGATAAAAGTCAACTTCTATGCGCTAATTGTCATAGAGAAGTACATAATCCTCACTTGGGAATGGACGAAGTTGAAGATTTAGTTAATACTGAAGCCAAAGATAAGACGTCTTTTGAAAACATGACTGGGTCTGTTTGCCCAGTATGCGGCAAAAGATTTCCTAAATCTAAGGGTAAGATATACTGTTCTAAGGAATGCAGAGATGCTGATAAACATTATCCTTCTCTAGAAGAAGTAAATGAGCAGTATGAAATACTTAAGAATTGGGAGAAAGTTGCACAACATTTTGGATTAACTCGCAGAGTTATTCAAGGAATAAGAAAGAAAGACTCATAATGTCAAGGTCGTCGGTTCAAGCCCGGCTAGGCCCACATCAGAGGATACAGATTGATATGTCTTGAGTAACATATGATCTGTGGGAGCGGTACTCCAGTAACTAGAGAGTTTTTCATTAAAAATAAAGATTTATGAATTATCAGTATTTTGGATTGTTCCTAGATGAACCAACTAGAAACAAACTTATGCAAGTTATCATTGGAAATCCCATCATTTCTAATCTGGTGTTCCAAAGAGGAAGTACTATTTATTTAGACCATTGCACTCTCCTCCATAAGAATCAACATGAAGAAAAGATGGCTAATAGCCTACAATATCGTATAGATGATAGTTTTCGATTAATTGTAAGTAAGATAGGGATTTCTGAGAAAGCAATAGCTTTTGGAGTAGAATTGGGAAACCAACATCTACCCTGTGCAAATGCCAAACCTCATATTACTATCTGTACAATCAATGGAGGTAAACCAGTGAATAGTAATGAGATTTGTAATTGGATTCCTATTCCAGAATTTAGCATTTATGGCACTCTTAAAAAAATATAAATTTTTATGATTTGAATGCTATTTAACTAAACGTGGGACAGTGGCGAAACTGGTTGAAACGCACTAGATTTAGGATCTAGCACAGATTAACGATCACATTGTGGGTTCGAATCCCACCTGTCCTACAAAACTTAATTTAACTATATGAAAATTGGAGATATTGTTTATTTAACTGAACCAGTCAGATGGAGAAAAACTCCTGACGGAGATTGGAATGAATACCCTGTTGGAACACCTCTTAGGGTTATTGGAGATTCTGGGTATAGGGGATTAGACTTAGAATTTATTGAAACAGGCGTAAAAATGCTAGAGTGTGCATTTGTACAATATAGTAGAACAAAACCTTAAAACATATTTAAAGATGAGTAAAATTTGGACATGTTCTGGAAATACCTATAATAGAATAACTTCTGGCTATGGTGTTGAGAATCATTTACCCGTAGGAGTTTATAATATTCACCTGACCATGACAGGATTTCATTTAGAGAGGTATGCCGATAAATTTACATTTCCTCATAAAATATATGGATTGCAAAGAGAGTTTATTGATCATGTGACTAAGACCTTCCGCTCAACCGAAGGAAATCTCGGGATTCTGTTAACTGGTACAAAGGGTACAGGCAAGACTGTTACTGCAAAAGAACTGGCTAACCAATTAAATCTTCCGGTTATCATTGTAAAAGATATGGATGATAATAATCAATCTATGATCGAATTCCTTTCCGATATTGATGGAGACTGTATTCTATTTCTGGATGAATTTGAAAAGAACTTTGATGAGGAAGACTCAACTATTTTACAAATCATGGATGGAGTCTATAACTCGAACTCACGCAAGGTTTTTCTGTTAACCACTAATACCCTACAAGTGAATGAAAATATGATAGGCCGCCCTTCAAGAATACGTTATGTTAAAGAATTTGGAAATCTTGATTTAGGAACTGTAAACGAGTACTTAGATGATGAGTTAAAGATTCCAGAAGCTAGACAAAATTTACTTTCCTTTATTGATTCTTTAGCTATATCTACAATAGATATTCTCAAAGCTATTACTAGTGAGGTGAATATTCACGGTATAGAAGGACTAGAAAGGGCTAAAAGCTTCTTTAATGTAACAGTTAAAAATTATGAGTATTTTTGTTTGAGAGCTACTGTTGATGCTTGTGATGTATATGCTGATAAAAATAGATACACTCCGAGAGAATTTGTCAGGGCTATAGAAAAGACTAACAATTCAAGAAATGAGGAATGTCATTTTGGTATGATATATCATCGCACAGTATCTTCTAGTGTCAAGTTTGAGTCTCTAAAAATTGGAGATTTCTTTGACGGAGACAAGATAGTCGATATTGACCACAAGTTAGGGGTAGTTGTCGTCCTATATAGTTCAGACTTATACTATTTTTGGATTAGCAATCCAGATGATAGGTTATCTTTATATCATAAAAACAGCTATAATCCTTTTGCATTATAACAGTTATGGAGAAACACATAAATGCAGAACTAGTAAGAATAATCACTCTTACTAAACTAAAAAAACACCCTGATTGGGTACACCGTGTATATGATGTCAGATTTCTTTTTTGGAAATGGCGTTATGATTATTGGACTAACTATTGGGAAAAATACACTGAGGAAGAAATGCTCAGAAAAGTTGAAGAGGGAACATTTATTTTTAAGGACGGCATATTGTATTTGAAACCTCATATTGTTCTAAAGTTTTCTGAGAATCAATCCGTTATCGCATATTTTAATAGTAATGAAGAAATGGAAAGTTGGGCTAGATCCTTTATAGATTTTTCTAAAAAACCATTTGTTTATTTAAAATAATACCTTTATCCCAGTTTAGAGCTTAGCTCAGATAGCGAATAATAGTAGTTATCGGTAAAAACGAGGTGGAGTGCCAGACGAAAGACTGGAATTAACATAGTTTAACTTTAAACCTCCGACTATGCGGAGTAAATTAGATGGCAGAGTTAGTTATATTATCTAATGGAAAGTGTGATCTGAAATTTCATCAGAAAGCGAAAGATTTCAAAAGAGTAGAGAAGTTTAACTACAAGAAAAACTTCTTTAAAATCCTGATTGACAAGAACGACAGTGTTTATGACATTCTAAGATGCACGGTTGCTACTTGGAAGACCATAGAAAAGGGAAGAAAGAAATTAACTGTCCCGGACCAAATCGAGCAGTCTAGAGATGTCAAATTGTTCAATCGGATTAAAGGGAATCCTTTCAAAATTGCAATTACCAAAATTGCAGAAGAGATTGACGCACAGGAACTGTTATCGGAATGATTCGTTTAGGAGAGTATCGTAGAACTCTCCACATGCAGTGTTAGTTTAACGGTAGAACAGGGCACTTCCAATGCTCAGATGAGGTTTCGATTACCTTACACTGCTCATCATCTCTAGGTGCCAGAGTGCTTAATGGCCAGGACTGCAAATCCTTGGATTCGTGAGTTGGAATCTCACCCTAGAGTCTACTTCATAAGTACTTTTTAGCTATATTTTATAGTTAACGTGTCTGGTTACGTTATCACCCAGTCGTCACCTACGGTTAGAAGGACATCCCCAAGTAGCGGATGTAAATTAGCTACTAATATCGTGGAGTAGAGAAGTTGGTCATCTCGCTAGGCTCATAACCTAGAAATCGTCATAAACGGTTCGAATCCTACCTCCGCAAGATTCACATAGTAAGAACCTCCACGCGGTGTGAATCGGGTAATGCTAATCTTACTAAACTCCTCTTGTAGCTTTGTTATTAGATTAATTATTAATAATTTTAAACTTTAACGTTATGAAAAGAATAATTAATGTTGTAAAGAATGCTGCTAAATGGTATTGTTACAGATCAGCTAAAACTGGAGCACTTACCCCAACTGGGATAGTTCCCCAATTGTAGTAATACTATTAAAAAGTAAGTACCAAATGGGTACTTACAGATGTCTGAGAGGAAATAATTATTGGAGTATAGTTCAAAGGTTAGAACTTTTGACTGTTAATCAAAGAATCACGGTTCGAGTCCGTGTGCTCCAGCTTAATAATATAAGGCTAAATCAGAGTAATTAACTGACTATGGAAGTTGTACTATTCTTCTGCCTTATATTTATGTTTTAATAGTACATAAAAATAGTAAAATATGAAGGAACAAGAAATTAGAACGTGCTAGCATCACGGAGAAACAATATTTGCTGCTAGAAGTGATGGCAGAGGAGGAATAAGATGGAGATGTCTAAAATGTGAAACAGAAGCTGTTTAGAAAAGAAGAGACAAATTGAAAATTATGGCTATAGCATACAAAGGAGGAAAATGCCAATGTTGTGGCTATGATAATTACAGCGGAGCTTTAGAATTTCATCATATAAATTAGGACGAAAAAGACTTTGCTATATCCGCAAAAGGATACACGCGATCCTGGGAGAAAAACAAGGAGGAACTTAACAAATGTGTTTTAGTGTGTGCTAATTGCCACAGAGAAATTCACGGAAGTATTATTCCTTGCCCTACGGAACTTATCAACAACGAAGCTGCTGCACAAGAGGCAGCTAAAAGATTTGAAGAGAATAAAATACTATGATAGTACAACCTATTGGAAAGTTTAAACTTACTTATGCAAATGGTATAAGTCAAGTTAAGTCGTTAATAACTCAGGAAAACTACAAGTCTATTGTCAAACCTATATTAGATAATATAGCTGAGTTAGAGGCACAGCGAAGTGGGGTTAATAAAAAGAGTAAAAGGTATAAGGAAATTTCGGAAAAACTTAGAGAACTGAAAAAACCTATATCGGAACTTGGAGAGTTTTTTACAAATGAGTCTCCCTTGGATTAGCACTATGGTATGGTGACTTCTTTAATTTAGTGCTTCCTTCTAGTCAAGGAAGACATCATGTTAGATTTAAAAAGCTAGATTTGTATGAAGGAAGTAGTTAGAGATTGTAAGATTAGGCAAGCTAGAGAAAGCACTGAGAAAGTAATTATTAAGTAAATACTAACCTGGCAAGGTAAAAATCCAGTCGGGGTCTGTTAGCATTTATGCTAATAAGTCGAAGCCAGTCCCTGCGTAGTTATAATAGGCAAGCTGAACTTGAGAATTGTTAAACGGATGGTTGCCGTTAAAAGATATATAGTTACAAACTTATGTATCCAGAATATAACTAATTAAAGACTTATCTGGTGATGTTAGGTTATGGAATCCTAACAGTGGAAATTTATGAGTTATGTCACCAATTAAAAAGAAAATCTCAAACATGGGCCGTTAGCTCAAATGGCTAGAGCGCTGGTTTTGCACACCGGAAGATAGGGTTCGAGTCCCTCTCCCGCTACTAGTAATTAATTAGATACTTAATTTTTAGATTATGAATTACAAAAATCTTACTAAAGAAACTCTCCCCGTAGAGTTTCAAAACAGAATCGAACGATTTAATCGTCTATTCTCAGCTGCAACCGACCATTCCTTTGAAGAGGATGACTTGTTTGGGTATGAAATGTTATGTATAAAGCAGGCTCTTTCATTCTCGGAATTTTTCCAAGATTTCGGTGATGAACAGTATCAAGACTTCTTGAAGCAATATGAGAGCTTATACGACTTAGTTGATGCTATTAAGGACAAACTTCAGTTCTTTGATAACGGACATACTGGAAACTCTATGAGCATGAGTTGGCTTTTATTCCGAACTTATCGAGAAAGACCGGAATTAGTTCCGTATATGCACGGATGCTTGGCTCAGCTCGTTGGGGATGAAGGCTATTATGATGACCGTTCAGATGTTCCAGAACTATGAGCGTAATACAACAGGTCTACTTAGCTGAATCAGGCAGTTCTATTTACATAAAGGGGATTAAACCTGATAAAGAGAATGAATATTCTGGTGAGATTACTCTAAACGGTAATCCCACTAGATTAGAAAGAAAAGAACGTTACCATATAAGTAACGGTATGCTTGTTACAGATAGTTATCATATCCCTATGGAGTTCATTATTAGCTTCTTGCAGGCTAACGGATGTGTTCAAGAAGGAGAAGATGGCAAGTCGTATGTTGTTTTAAGAGAAGTAGAATTTAAATTGAATAACTAATGTTATCAGTATTATATAGCGAATATGAGCTGTGGGGTTGTCCTAATTGTGGGTGCGATTCCGTTATAAGTAGTGGAGTTTCTGGAGGAGGTCTAACATCTGGAACTTGTAGACATTGCAAGTTAAAATTTGAAGTTAGAAGCGAAAATCCAATGGGAATAGTCAAATATGGCTGCCATCCAGAAAATCCCCCCAGACCCGAAATCTAAATGGGTTATGGAAAGCGCAATCAGAATTGAACATCCTAGAAAAGGTATTCCTGCATGGAATTGGGAACCAGTTGACGAACGTCCAGAGAAAGGAGAATATTGGAACTCTCGCGGTCCTGGCTATCCAGATGTTTCTGGCTTTGTGAAGACTAAAGCTGCTGGTGAGCGTATTCTAGCTATGGTGCATGAGGTGTTAGGAACTGACAAGTGTAAGACTTATCTAGATTTCAGACCAAGTGAACCAACGTGGATTCAATTCAAGTTTCATAGAGACGAGTTTGATATAGAGAAACTAGATTCTATTACTCGTGATAGTGGAATAATTACTAAAGACATAATCAAACAATGTGCATATGGCAGAAGTTATTAATTTTGGGACTATACTCCCTCTAAGCAGACTTAAAGATGGACAGGTAGTAGAGAGTGAATATGTCTCATTAAGAGAGGGAGACATTATTCAAAGAAATGGTAGTCATCTTATAATACTTGGAAATAGTTATTACTTTGACGATCTTTCTGAAAACGATAAACTACTAATAAGTATAAAGATAAGAATACTTCCAGAAGGTACAACTATAATGTTGTAACTCACCTTGTTGTTCCTTAATTAAGAATAATCTGATTGAGAAAAATCTCTCTGTAGCAACTCCTGGCACGGGAAATATCCTGATATAAAGATATTTACAAATGTGCACTTGCACGGTGATACAGAGAGAACCTTGGGATGTAGTTCAACGGTTAGAATAAGAAACTGATAATTTCTAGATGGCAGTTCAACTCTGCCCTTCCCAACAAACTAGAACATATAAACCATTAAAATTGCCTTCTTGGGACAGTGGTCGACTCCGCTTGACTTGTAATCAAGATACTTCGGTGCAACGTAGGTTCGAATCCTACAGAAGGCTCATTAACTAGATTAATTTTTTTTATGACCAGATTAGAAAAGTATTTATTAGCGACTGCTACTGAAATCATTGAGTCAGAAACAACCATCTCTCGCTATTTTGTTGTTGGAAATATCAAGGTAAGAGTATCAGATCATCTAAGTAGCACCAGTGATGCGGACCTACAAATCCTTATCCCAACCAACGGAGGGACTAGGTATATAGTTACTATCAAAGAAAGCTCTACAAAATTTCTTGTGTGGAACGCAACTCAAATAAAAGACTTTATTCCTTCATTGCAAATTATCAAGAGCTTGAAGGAAGAAATACACCTAAAGCCAAAACCTAAAGAATCTACGGTTCAAAAGATTCAGCTAGCACTAAATAACAATGATACCAGTGAAGGTTCCCTAACATTTGATGGTACTATTATCGAATCTAAATTGAAGATAAATAAACTATCTTCTAAGCAGAGAAAAGTTCTTGGAAAGAGTAAGTCCACCTGGGATATATCTGAAATTGGAACACTATCAATCATGTTAAGAGCAGATCTAAAATTACAAAATGGTTCAGTTAACGAAGACATGCAGATATTTCTGACCTGTACATCAGTAACCTACAAAGAAATCTTGAATATTTATAAAGTAATAGTTGTTGATAACAATATGGTTCCAACTATTAAACTGTTACAAGAAGCTTATGCGTTAGTCATGCGTTAGGATAGTGCCATCATCTAATGGTTAGGACATACGCCTTTCTAGCGTAGAATCACAGTTCGAATCTGTGCTTGAGTACTTAGCTACGGGTTCGAATCCCGTTGGCACTACTATGTACCCCAGCAGCGAAAGTTGTTGGGGTTTTGTTTAATACAATTAATAATTATGAGAACATTTGAATTTGTAAAAGTTGGGAAAGTATGGTTCTATCGGTGGTCGGATTATGATAAGGGAGGGCCAGAGGATCTAGCAATGATAGATGGAGCAGACAAGCTTTTGGATTCCCTAGGTGGTAAATTCGTCAAAGTACAACTAGCTGACTCTACCTCAGCTGAAATAGTATTATCTAAGATTGAAGAGCTATATACTAGCTGTACAATAATTTAGAATTTGTAAGATCAATAAAATATGAAAAAAAAGGTTATAAGTATTCTACTAGTTAGCATTATACTAGGATTCGTCACTGGTTATTCCCTTCATCATTGGATTCACGACAGCAGGAATGTGGACAATGAAGTAATATTATTGCCAGAGCATCCATTTTATTTACTAGAAGAAGTAAATGAAGAGGTACTATACAATACTCTAAAGCATTATGGATTTCCTAATCCAGCAGTGATAACAGCTCAAGCGGTACTCGAATCTGGAAATTTCAAGTCGAGGTTATGTATTCGTCACAATAATTTGTTCGGATTATACAATTCTAGAAAAAAGTCTTACTTTAAGTTTGATAGTTGGATAAGCTGTGTATTTGCATACAAGGACTTCATATTAAATAAATACAAAGAAGGAGAAGACTATTATGGTTTTCTTAGCCGAATAGGATATGCAGAAGATCCTAACTATGTAGAAAAGGTAAAAAAGCTAGAGATAACTATATTAAAAAAGTATGAATCTGAATAATCGCTGAGGAAATGGATAGCTTTGATATTAAAATTTACGAGGATCTGACAGATGATGAAAAGAAAGTAATTTCTCAAGATAATTTTCAAAATATAATTGCTAACAATAAGATTAAATTTAGGAGAAAGGCTAATCTTGAAATCTTAAACAATATCAGAAAGATTGTTGACAATTATCCAGAATTAAGGTTCCATCAAATTCTTTACTGTTTTGGAATTGAGGAAATCGAATCTGATAAGTTTAATGAGGAAAGTACAGAAACTCTAGAAAAGCTAGAGTATGAAATGAGTAAAGGAAATCCTAAATATTTAATAAAAGATTATGAATTTTAAAGATTTTAAGAAAGATGTAGAAGCTGCTTTCAATAATATGATTGCAGAAAACCTGTTTGTTGCTAATGTTGATAAAGACCTCCTTTGGATGGGCTACCTTCTGTCGTTTGAGGACGGAACTGTTAGCTAAGAAACAATCTGAGAAGTTAGAAAGCTTGTCCGAAGATGAAATCAAACGGAGACTCGCCGAACTCGGGTGAGTGTGTAGTATTAAAGACTGTTAGTCCGCAAATCTTAGACAAACTGAGGGAAAGTGGATTAACAGTTTGTATTTGTTGTGAGTTTAAAGGGACAGCCTGGTTAGTATTTAGACCTGGCTTGCCCTTTGATGTTCATGGAGAGGGTTACGATTTTGAAGAGCTTGGGTTAATTGGTACAGAAGCTAATCTAAGATACTTTGAAAAAGTTACTCCAAACTATATTGATTGTGAGACTGATGTTGATAAGTTTATTAACACCTGTCTACAATTTAAGTAAGTTAACAGTTTTTAACCTTGAATTTAACATTTGAACCGTTATTATAGTGAGTTAATTAGTGGTACGTGAGTATAGCTAATTACTATGCCAGAATGGTGGAATTGGTAGACACGTTAGAATTAAGATCTAATGCCCAGTAATGGGCGTGTGGGTTCGAGTCCCACTTCGGGTAGAAACACAAGATTGAAACCTCCACGTGGTGTGTTTTGGGTAAAGCTAATTCAATCAATTATTAATAATGTTATAAATAGTCTATGATATGGGATATATCTATTGCATTACAAATATTATCAACAATAAAAGATACGTTGGCAAAAACTGTTAATTGCAAAAGACATATCACTGATTGCTGCAATCATAAAATAACCCATGCTTATGGCTACATATGGAAGTACGGCATACTTCCAGAGTAATGCCACTTCGGGTACTATAAAATGTTTTAATATGGAAAGATACATAAAAGAACTAGTAGAGATTTATACTAGCAATACTCTTAAATCAAAAGAGGAGCTAGAAAGTTTGAAGAAACTTATTATGAACGCTCATAGAGCTGGTTTCATAGCTGGAGAAGAATCTGTAGTAAATGTAATTGATAAGTTAACAAAATGAAAGAAAGTGTATTTTTTGGAAACGAAGGATTGACTTCTTTAAATTAAGATATTTAAAAATGTTAGGCTAAGCAAAGATCGCAACTTTGTTATGGAGAGTTGTACTATTCTCTCTGCTTAACATTTATATTTATAATAGTACATAAAAATAGTAATATTATGAGAAGAAAAACAACTGAAGAGTTTATTTAGTAGGCTAATGAAATTCATAACCACAAATATGATTATTCAAAGTCTCAGTATGAAGGAATAAAGAAGAAAGTATGCATCATTTGTCACGAAAAGGATGAATTTGGAGAAGAACATGGCGAGTTTTGGCAAACTCCTGATGGACATCTTAATTCAAGGTCTGGCTGCCCAGTTTGCGCTAATAATGTTTAGTTAACTGCTGAACAATTTATCAAGAAAGCTAGAAAAGTCCATGGAGATAAATATGACTATTCTAAAGTTAGTTATGTAAATTATTTTACTAGTGTAACTATTATATGCCCTATTCACGGAGAGTTCTAGTAGTTGCCTTCTAATCATTTAAGGGGAGAGGGTTGTTATTTTTGTGGAAAGGATAAAACAGCAGATTCTAAAAGAGTTAGTGTGGATAAATCTATAGAAAAAGCAAAAATTATACATAATAATTTTTATGACTATAGTTTAACTACTTATGGTAAAACTTCTGATAAGGTCACTATCATTTGTCCTATTCATGGTAAATTTGAACAAGCTATGAATAATCATTTAAGAGGTTAGGGATGTCCTAAATGTAATTTATCAAAAGGAGAAAAAGAAATAGTTAATTAGTTAAATTCTTGGGGCCTTGGCTATATTAGGCAATATAGGATTAATATTAGTAATGATATAAATCCCTCTGGTTATGCTTTTATCGATTTTTATCTTCCAGATTAGAATTGTTTTATAGAATATAATGGAAAATAGCATTATGTGCCAGTGGGGCATTTTGGGGGAGAATTACAATTTTAGAAGCAACTACAAAGAGATAATTATGTTAGAAATTATTGTTAGAACAACAATATTAAACTAATAGAAATTAAATACACCGATAATGTCAATATTAAATTAAAAGAAATATATGAAAAATAAAGTGTTTTTTGCCAGAGAGGGGGAACAAGGTTTAACCTCTACTTCTGGTTCATATTACTGTAATGTTGCGCAGGAAATGATTCAGGCTGCTACTGAGCGTCTGAATAGTGTGAAGTTCTATCAAGTGTCCGTAGCCTCCATAGGAGGTGGCGAGAAGCAATTAATGACAGTAGGTCAAACTTCCCTGGACTTTATTAAGGACGACTTAGAAAAGTCAGCGGAAATGAATAGCTTCTGTGCTTGGGTGCGGGAGGCTATTAAGAAAAAGGAGGAATTGATTTCCTATACTACTGCTTGCTCTATCGAAAAATGGGCTAGAGAAAACAATGTTGAGATTCCAGAACAACCTCAATATCCAGATTCACCTATTAAGGCGGACGAAAAAGAGGTAATGGATTCATGGGATGCCAATAAGAGAAACAAGTACCTAAGACTTGAAGCATTTGCTTCTACTTATGGGAAATATATTCACCCAAAAGGAGCTTTTAGTAAAGCTAGAAAAGATGTTCATGCCGCTGAAAACTGCCCAATCTACAAGGAAGGAACTGGTAGAGACTTAATTCTCTATTACCAAGACTCGACTATTAAGGTAGAGGATGTTGATGCGATGTTTATGTCTCTTCAAGATACGTATCGTTCTTATGAAAAAGAACTGAACGCTATGAAGGCAGAACTTAAAGAGACTGTAAATAAACTTGATATGACTAGAGAGAGGGAATATCAAGATAGAGTAGCAGAATTTAAGGCTGACTATGAGAGATATAATTCTAAAATGCAAGAATTTAGAAGTCAGTTTAATAACTGGAGAGCGTCTGAACAGGAGAGAATCTCTCAACTAAAGATTACCTTGCCAACGAATCTTCTAGGAATTTTCGAAGAGATTAGGAAACAAGGCGATCCTTCCTCTAAGTAATTAGAGGAATTTTCTGTAGGAAGCTAACAATTTATATATACGTTAGGAATAATATATGAATCTTTATTTGGAAATCTAAGGATTTCTGACTTACACATTCGCTGGTCTCACAAAAATCTTGAAATTACTCTCTTATTGAGAGTCTTTGTCTTAGTCTTCGCTAGTGTGACCAGGTCTTCGACTTTGATTTCATCTTTGCCTGCGTGTTAGCTTCCTACTATAGCTCACCAACCAGGTTGTTGGAGGAGTTACGAAGCCCTGTTAAGGGTTTCAGCATTTGCTTCAGTTACAAGTAATCTTTAAACTTGGTGACTATTATCCCAAATTCTCAACAAGACGAAA
>ERZ832317.2124-NODE-2124-length-23557-cov-5.739767_pt1 | contig 23557 bp, 13 predicted proteins | sample MGYA00519695_ERZ832317 | MGnify/ENA primary metagenome ERZ832317 (study PRJEB31850, sample SAMEA3708726) | human gut metagenome | biome: human gut; feature: human-associated habitat; material: faeces | place: China | collected 2014 ...
TATTTTGCAGGACAGCTCGACCTTGCCCCAAACGCCCACGAAGTTTTTATGAGCTATATAATTTGAAAAAACAACAAAAAGGCAGATAACATCTTTTTGATGCTATCTGCTTTTACTTTTGTCCTTGTTATGTTGTGATTGATTTTCTTGTTTGTGGGATATAATTTTTGCGTTTTGATTTATCTGCTTTCTTGATAGAGGAGATTTTGTTTTACATACATCATTCCACGACAATGATTTGCAATCCCACATTTTATTTGGAATTACTTCCTGTGCAAATGGGACTATAAATTCATACAAGTAATTGTAAACAGTATTAAAATCAGGTTTTCCTTCAATACCCTTTAATTTGTTGTATGCGTGTTCAATTTCAGCTTCTTTATTATGGAAAGCATCAAATGATTTTATTTCCCTTCCTGCTCTTTTGCAAATATCAGAAATATCCTTAGAATACACTTCCACACATTTAGATAACAGGAAAACATCTAATACATCTTTGGCTCTGTTTTTATATATAGCTTCTCCCGACAAGACACAAATCTTATCAGCCAAAATTTCATTTGGAAGTACTCCTCTGATTTTAGTTTGTTCATAATAATAGGTTTTGCTGTCAATCAACGGCTTAATGTCTATATCCATAGTAATAAATTTTCTGCCTGTGTTTTTATCAATAACACTTATACCGGCAGATTGTTTTTCTCCGTATTGCCGTGACGCAACAGCTTTATAGCATCTTTGTAAATCGCCAAAACTGTTATTTAAAGAATCAACTAAATAGTCCATAGACGGGGGTTGACCAATCCAATTCGCATCAATATCTTTCGTGGTTCGTTGAACTGAGCTAAGACCACTCTCGTTTAAAATCAGTTTAGTTATCAAACCGCCCTTGAACACAATAGGAATATCAGAGGTGGTTATTTGTCCGAGAATTTCGTACATCAGTTTTTCCTGTTCAGTCATATTACTCCTCACAATAATATTCTATCGCCATATGCTTCACTTGATTAAAAACATCTCTGTTTTCAGGTTTAATTTTAAGATTATCAAATGATTCATTGTTGGCGAAATAATAATTGCTCAATGCTTCAAGAAAAGCAAGCTCATCTATGTTGTCATAATCAGAAAGCATATCGTTTATAGTCTGATTAACAGTTGTACATAAAACACCGTCAAAATTGAGATACTCTATATCGTCAAATGAATTGACAATATGATATTCAATGTTATCAAATTGTCCCTCGTTCTGAGCATACACCTGTATCTTAGATTCATTGACATAACCATTGAATAATTCAAGGTACTCAAGTGCCGAAACTCCGCACAGGATTAAATCCGTACCTTGAACCACATCTTGTAACCAATCGACATTAGAAAGATACCGTGTACTTGTAATTGACATCATAAATATCACCACACTTCATTTTCTTTACATATTATTATATGTCAAAATCGGCAAATTTGCAAGTTTTAAGGACAACAAAAAAGAGCCGTTCAGAGCCATCTGAACGGCTGCTTTTTAAATTAAATAAAAAAAAATATTTATCTACCGCAAAATCGGAATAAAGAGCTGTTTAAAGCCGTTTCAAGCTATTATAATCACAACTCTTGTTCACTCCTTTTAGGCTCTGATTTTAAAAATCTATATCTACGCTATTCATTCCTCAATAAAAGGGAGCAACTGCATATAATGCAGTTGCTCCAAAAATCGTTACTTTTTGTCGCATTCTCCTGATATGGTGGTCAGACGGTAGCGAAGCACAACACTAAGATGAGTAACCAACATCGTTCAAATACTATTATATGTTATAACTAAGAAAAAACAAGTGTTTTAAAAAGAAATTCAGAAAAGAATTTCTGATTTTAAAGTGAAGTAACAATATAAAAAGTCACTTTGTCACTTATAAGATTATGAGCTAATAAATTTTGAACGGTTTTTCTGTCAAGTCCACCTGTTCCACACCCAAGTAATGGAATGGCTATTGATTTCATATTTAAATCTTCAGCTACCGCTACTATCTTTAGAATCAGCTCCATAATTTTTTTGATTTTTGCTTTGCTACCCGGAGTACGCATAGTAACTGCGTGTATTATTTTTCTACAACCAAGATTTGGAGCATCAGTCACAAAAACAGTTCCGGGTGAATAACCAAAAAAGGAGTGTGCCTTACATTTTGCTCTTGCAAGCCGTTCAACAGCACCTTGAGATGCAAATTGAATGCTCTCTGCAACTCCTCTATGTAATTCTTTAACACATCTTTTACCTCCCATATAGCCAAAACCGTTGGATGCATTTACAATAGCATCTACATCAAATTTTGTTATATCGCCTTGTGCGTAAACTATCATAATTCAGGTTCACTCCTTTTAGGTTCTGATTTCATAACTTCATTGTTCTGTATTTGCTTTGATGATTTGTTTTTTCCAAGAATAAAATCCTTACCAAAATAATGAGTCTTTTTTGGTTTGTCTGCTGATTTGTGCTGTTCGGACATTTCAATGTTTAAGGCAGTTGTCAACTCATCAAGTCTTTTTGTGCTGCTGTTAAGCTCATCCTCAAACTCAAACGGCTTGTGAAGCATATTCTGTGCAGTCTTATAGTCAATATCAAGCTTATTGAGTTCTGATTTTTTATCGTTCAGAACATTTTCAACCTTGAAAAGCAAATTTTCAATTTTTTTAAGATTTACAGGATTTGATACACCTAACTCGACTGAATAAGCGTAATTGCCACGAAGAGTAGCAGTTATCTTATCAAGAAAATATCCGTCATTGATTACTTCAATGCCAAAGTTTGCAAGCTGTCCTATATTAACTCGTTTATTCTTATTAGCATCTCCTTTGACTTGTGCAAAAGCGTTAGTTAATGCTTTCGTAGCAGCTTTTCTTGCCTCTTCATCTCTGAGTGAGTAAGTATCTGCTCCGAGGGTAATTTCTACCTGATAATTTCCGTCTTTCGTGTTATACGGAATAGATTTAACCGTTTCCAAATCTTTACTGACATTACCTATATCCATAAGGAGTTTTTTGCGTGCTTCAGGATAAGCATTAACCTTGTCTTCTAGTTCATATTTTGTGCTGCTGTATTCGGATTTGAGTGCCTGAAGTTCTTTAACTCGGTTTTCAAGCGTGAGTTTTTCACGGATACGCTCATCACCCGTACACAAAGCCTTAATTTCCGAGTAAGTTAATGCAGCTTGATCAACATCTGCACACTTTCTTCCCGGTGCTTTTGAGGTCATTACCTGACTGATAAATTTCTGCTTTTTTTCAAGAAGCTGATAGCTGTAAGCATCAAAAGTGCCTTTAGTTACATAACGGTAAAGATGTACTTTTTCATTGATGTTTCCCTGTCTGACCATTCTGCCACGCCTTTGCTCGAGGTCAGAGGGTCGCCACGGAACATCCAAATCGTGTAGGGCAATGATTTTATCCTGTACATTTGTACCTGTACCCATTTTACTTGTTGAGCCGAGCAAAATTCGCACCTCACCGCTTCTGACCTTCGCAAAAAGCTCAGATTTCTGAGTTTCAGTTTTTGCACTGTGTATATATGCTATTTCATCAGCAGGGACACCCTTTGCAATGAGCTTGTCCCTTATATCATCATACACGCAGAATTTTCCGCTTTCTTCAAGGGAATCAAGTTCCGCTACACTCTTTATATCATCATCTTTGCTGTCAGCAGAGGAATTTTTGCCCGGAACACCTAAATCGCAGAATATAATCTGTGTCAGCTTTTTTTCGCTTGTTTTATCATAAATATCAAAAACATTATTGACACAAACATTAAGTTTTGTGCCGGGATCATCATCAAATGACGGATCTATAAGGCGAGGGTCAAGACCAAGTTTTCTGCCATCACCGGTAATTTTGAGCATATTATCCTGTGACGGATCTACGGAGCCGTTGTTGACCCCATCAGCTCTGTCTGATAATTCTTCAACAAGTTCCGTTTGTAATTCTGTCGGCTCAACATCAACAATATGCAATTCGCAGTCAGGGACTTTAAGATTAAGAGTATCTGCTGTGCGGACATCTGCAATCATTTTGAACATTGACATAAGTTCCGGCAAATTTGCGTATTCGGCGATACGGGTTCTTTCTTTAAATTTGTTACCTGCAGGAGCAAGTTCATATTCCTTTTTTTGTGTGCCGAATGTAGATACCCAGTTGTCAAAGTTTTGCATATTGTTATGACTTACAAGAAAGTCATAGTTAAGGTATCTCATCATCGTGTGAAGTTCGGTAACGCTGTTTGACAATGGTGTACCTGTGGCGAATACAACACCTTTACCGCCTGTTTTTTCGTCAAGATACCGGCATTTTGCAAATAGCTCGGTTGCTCTTTGCGAAGCTCTTGAAGATATGCCAGATACATTCTGCAACTTTGTTGTACAGAATAAGTTCTTAAACTCGTGTGCTTCGTCAATAAAGAGTTTATCAATGCCGAGTTCTTCAAAATACACGGTGTTGTCTTTCTTGCTTGATTGGAGCTTTTCAAGCTGATTTTCAAGGTTTCTTTTTGTTCGCTCCATATCCTTGACCTTAAAACCGTTGCCCTCATTGTACTTAAGTTCGGCAATACCGGCAACGATATTCTCAATTTGTTCTTTGTAAATTTTCTCCTGCCTTTCAGGGGACAAAGGAAGCATTTTTAACTGAGTATGACCGATTATTACAGCATCATAATTACCTGTTGCAATCTTACTCATAAGCCTTTTGCGATTTTCAGCCTTAAAATCATCCTTTGTTGCAACCAATATATTGGCATTAGGATAGAGCTTTAAAAAATCTGCTCCCACCTGTTCTGTCAAGTGATTCGGAACAGCAAATAGGGATTTATGACACAAACCAAGTCGCTTGCATTCCATCGCAGTTGCAATCATTTCAAAGGTTTTTCCTGCACCGACAGAATGAGCAAACAGTGTGTTGCCACCGTATATTGCGTGAGCAATAGCATTTTTCTGATGTTCGTGCAATTCAATATTGGAATTCATACCTGGAAACCTAAGGTGTGAACCGTCATATTCACGAGGTCTGATACAATTAAATGTGCGATTATAGGTGTCAACAATATCACTTCTTCTTTTAGAATCGCTGAACAGCCAATTCTTAAATTCTCTGCGAATTTTATTAGCTTTTTGTTGTACAACCTGTGTTGCTGGAACATCAATTACTCGAATTGGTGTTCCATTTTTATCAAACATAGTTTGTCCGTTTTCATCAAGCTTGTTCTTATACACCTTTGGTTCTGTCAAATTAAGAGCTGCTTCGAGAATCTGATATGCCGAATAACCGTAAGCTCCGTATGTCTTTGTTACAGTTACAGACTTATCTGCAGCTTTGTTTGAAATAAACCATTTGCCGGAATATTCGGAATACTCAACAGATATTTTGTCGTTCTTAAAAATACCGTCAGAACGATTGAAAAGAGGGGTTTCAAACAACTTGTACATAAACTTCTCATAGTATTCAGGAGCAATCCAAGTTGCACCGAGATTTACATCAATATCGCCTGCTTTAAGTGGTGTAGGTAATGCTGCTTTAAGAGCAGTAACATTAGCGTTATAAATACTATCAACGGCAGCATAGGTTTCTGCTATATCAAGCTTATTGTATATATCGCCCGACAAGTATTCTGATGCAGTCTGATATATATATTCATTATTTTCATTTTTCGTGTGCATCGGAACAGGATATATTTCACCGCTGTTACGCAAGCTGTCTTCAAGACTCTTTTTGTCTATATCAGTAAGCTCACTCATATAGCCAAAGTCAATATGTCCTTTTTCTGCAACACAAACCGCAAGAGCTTCCGATGCAGTATCAATATGCTCAATCTGAGGTTTTGGGATATTTACACGCTGTGTAAAAATATCAGACTTTTGTATCAGAACATTTTTATCATAATCCTGCTCAAGAGATGCAACGAGCGGATAAGCTCCGTCAAATCCGAGAATATTACGGTTGTATCTACTGTGCATCAGACCATACTTATCATAAAAACTGTCATAGATTGCATTTAGCTTATGTTGTAACCGTTCTACTTCTGTATCATTGTTATCGTGCTGTTGAACTTCAAGCAGTTCTCTTAAAGTATCACGGATTTCAATAAATGCAGTAAGTCTGTCGATATTTTTGCTTGTGTACTTTTTATCAAGTAAGTCTTTAGCTGATACGGTAACCAATTCTCCGGCAGAATTACTCCCATAAAAATAAATATCGTTACTGGATTTATAAAAGCTCTGAGAACGGAGTTCTTCAGGTTTTTGTGTAGTTGCTGTTGTTTGTGATATAGGTGAGATTACCTCTCTTGCCGGTGAATAATTAAATGCAATATTTTCGACTGCGTTAGGTAACAGTTCTGCCAATGTTCTGCCGTCATTAAACGGCACACACATTGTATCGTCTGTTCTGCCGTACATTTTATTACCCTCAACAATATTGCCAAGCACCATTTCGGGATGCTCAACAAAATAATTGTTGACGGTTAATCCGTTTTCAAGCTGTCCTGTATGTACCCAAGACGGTTCGATTTCTGACTTTTTTTCTCTTTTTTGGAGGAATATAATGTCAGCTGTAACCTCCGTTCCTGCCGATTTAAAGGCGTTATTCGGCAATCTCACAGCACCTACCAAATCCGCTCTTTCGGCCAAAGTCTTGCGGAAAGAGCTGTCCTTTTTGTCAAGTGTACCTTTGGAAGTTACAAAAGCAACAATGCCGCCGTCACGCACTTTATCAAGTGATTTCAAAAAGAAATAATCGTGAATTTTTAGATGTTCTGAGTTATATTTAGAATCATTAACGCTGAAATCGCCGAAAGGAATATTTCCGATTGCAACATCAAAACTGTTGTCATTGAAACGAGTATTCTCAAAGCCGTCAATCGTAATGTCAGCTTGCGGATACAGCTTTTGAGCTATTCTGCCTGACAGGCTGTCTTTTTCAACACCGTACAAATTCACCTTATCACGAAGCTCTTCGGGAAGTCTGCCGAAAAAGTTTCCTACGCCCATTGCAGGCTCAAGTATGTTGCCGTCCTCAAATCCTGCGTTACGAATGACCTCATATATACTGTCAACGATTGCTGTATCTGTGTAGAATGAATCAAGCACAGTTGACCGAGCTGCGGTATATTCTTCATCCGTAAGCAAACCCTTGAGTTCAGAATACTCATTTTTCCATTTATCATTATCAGACTCAAAAGCATTGGCAAGACCGCCCCAACCGCTGTAAAGGGACAACTGACCTTGTTCTTCAGGTGTAGCCGCTCTGTTTTCTGCTTCCGTTTGCTTTAAAATCTTAATGGCAGCAATGTTATTTTGAAACTTTGTTTTTGCTCCCGTGACAGCTTCTCTGTCCTCAATTACGTAGTTTTTGGCTTTTTCATCATTTACGCTTGTTTCGGTCTGCTCGGAGCTTTCGACCATATCAAACAATGTAGGCGGTTCAGCTTTATTAACTACGGTAACTTCAGCTTTTTCTGCTCTTGACGGTGCGGCATTTTCAACCTCCACGGCAAGCTCGTCAACGCTCTGTAATTTTTCATCGCTCCTGACTTCTCTTTCTTTGCTTTCCGTTATCGGTAAATCTGCGGCTTTCTCATTTTCACCTTTATCAAGCTTTATATCGGCTTCGAGTATTTTTACAACACCTGAATACTGCGGATACTGCTTTAAGAAATCAATAACTCCACCGTCACCATCGCCAATATCCTGCCTGAATGTATGAGTTGTTCCGTTTGGCATATTAACAATAAATTTTGTCTTTTCATAACCAAGATGAATATTGTCAAGTTCACCGTTACGGTAAGCTTCGGCTACCGCATTTTCACTGCCGTATTCTTCAATTTCAAGCTGTCTTTGCTCAACCCATTCGTCATCGGCATTTTTCATAAGTGTGTCAAATTCAGAAACCGAGTATGTTTTGCCATTCTCAAATACCGGACTTTCACTCCAATCACAAGTAATTGTCGGACGAATATTTCCCTGTTCAGGCTCGTTTACCGGGACGGCTTCACTCTCCGAATTAAATTGATTAACAATTTCTTCTGAGCTGACTTTCAGAGCACCGGCATAGTTCCTTACCTTGATGTCAAAATTGTTCTGATAAAAATTACGCTCGGCATCGGTTTCTGCGTCAGCCATAACCTGTTGAATAAATGGATCACTGTTCAGCTTATCTTCATCGACAAGCTCACCGTTGACTATCCCTGCGTCCTCAAGCTGCTGACGAATAACTGCGGGATCTACGTCGTCAAGCTCGTCGTGTTCCTCATAAAACGGTGCAAGCTCCTCATCGGAAAGGTACACAAGGTCATCGAACGATAAAGAGTGCAGACAGTTATCAATCATATCTTTAAGGTCGGCATATGTTTCTTCTTTGAATAATTTGTCATCAACATAAGTTTCAAGCCTATAGTCAACAAGATTTACAACAGCTTCAACAGTATGCTTGCTGTCTTCTGTTGTTGTGTATGCCACTCCGACTTTTTTTAAGTCTGAAAAATCCGCTTCCGAATCAAATTCATCCTGGCAGTATGAATTGATAAGTTGTTTTGCATATATAATAGTTGAATCACGAACAATATTGTCAATTGTAGCGTGAGTATATACATCAAAAACAATCTGATTATCGTGTAACATATTTTTTAATTCGTTGTCAATTGCTATACTTTGTTCGAGGTTATGTATTCGTCCCTCTTTTTCAAACGCTGATGTATCACGCTCAACAAAATAATTAAAATTGTTATAAAGACCATAAAGTTTGTTCACACTATCAGAATATGCCGAATACACTTCGGTGTTTTTATCTTCATTAAGATAAGTGTTGTTAAGTAAAATTGGTGAGTCAGTAACTATAAAATCAACTTTACCGTACAAACGATTGATACGCTTCATCTGCTCGTTAAGAATTGCAAATTGATGTTCATAATGTCCGTCAAGCATAATAAGATTGTTGTCATATACAAGCTCTTTGGCATATTCCTGTACATATTCCGTAACAAATCCTTGTTTTTTCAATTTTTCGGCTACTTCAAGACAAGATGTTGTTTTTCCTGCACCCGGTCCGGCAAAAGCATTGATAACAATAGTATTTTTATCCGAATTATTGCTTGTGATTTCTTTTTGTTCAGATATGAGTGCATCAAACTTAGCTACATCAAAACTTTCAGGTTCAATAAGTTCGCCTGATTTTATCATTTCGGCAGTAGCAACATCTGCAATCAATTTTTGTGTGTCCGTAGTTAATCCCTCTGCAATTTGCTCACCAGAGTAAAAATAATTTAGAGATTCTCGGAAAAATTTACTGCCTACATCGGACAGAGTTTGATTTCCGGTGATTTCTACATATCGCCAAAATCGCTCGGAATCATTTGTAAAATCTCGGTTTCCTCGCCAAGCAACATTATAGTTTATATCAGTGCTTACGAACTGACCGCCTGTTTCGCTATCCGGATTGAAATACATAACCGTAAAATGATTTGCCGAGGGGTTATGAAAAATTAGATTTTTGCTTAAAAAATCATAATCGGGAATTTCGGGAGTGTATGTACCACCTTCGATTTGCCCTTCAATATCCGTGCGTGTAGTACCTTTAATATCTGCAATGAGATTGATTAAATCTTCATACGAGCCGTTCTTGTATGCTGTAAAGAAGTTTTGCATTTCATCAATTGAAAAAGTGTAATCAAGCAAGTTGATTACAGAATCACTCATACCGTAAGCTACCATATCTCTTATAATGTCAAGCTGAGCGTTTGAGTAACCACGATTTTCGGTCAACCTTGCTGTAATATTATCATTAGCAAAATGCTGTTTTAAATCAGTGAATTTTGATATATCTGCAAAAATTAAAGATGTACCCGAAAATTTTCGGTATGTATCAACATAGTTTTTGGCAAGTGCTGAAATTTGAGTTTCGTTAAAATCTGTGCAGTCAGAGAAGAGCGAAAGAAGGGTATCAGTCAAAGTATCATCATTTCGGTCATTAACAAAACTGATAGCTGATTCAAGTGCTGAAAGTTGTAATTCGTTAAAGTGTAATTCGGATATTTTTTCATCAACCGACTTTACTTCTTCCTGTAAATCATTTTCAGATTTTGACATAAATGATGTTCGTTGTTCTTTAAGTTCAGCAGATATTTTATTCAAGGTATCAGCATATTGCTTGTCAACAGTAATAGTTGTTGTTTTACCGTAAATTCTACCTGAGAAAAGGATACCTTGCTCAGTAAGTCTTTGACCGATTTTATAGGCAAAATCGGTATTGTACTTACGGTACAATTTGTCCTCGATAGAATCATAGGTTGTAGTTCCTATGATGTTGTTGGTTTTATAAATTTTCGAGTTACAATCAATTACAGCCTGATAATCAATATCCAATTTATCAATATTAGTTGCAGTGGCTCTGCCAATGGCAATATGTGCTTTACCGTTAAAAATATAAGCACAATAATTAAGACCTGAATTTTCAAGTTTCTGACATATGTTATCAAGGCTATCTTCATTCGCAATGATGACTTTTTTATATTTGTTCGGAGTGTTGCTGTTCCATATTTTGTTTCCGTATAATTCAATCATTTATTTTATTCACCTCTTAAAAAAAGACCTGTGCCTGAATGGCACAGGTCTAAAATAGCTTTATAATTCTTGTCCCTGAGTTTTGTTTTTGTCTTTCGTTTGTTGCTCATTATGAGCAATAGTGTTTGCATTTTGCTTAATTTGATTTCGTGACAAAGGTGCTGTCCTGCGTTCAGACTTCTTTTCAGACTCAGATTCCTTGAGTTTGTCATATTCCTGTTGCTTGTTACCGTTGTTAATAATACCGTCAATGCTGTCATAATCATCTTCAACAGACATTTCAGCATTTTTAAGATAATTTTCTTCGGTAATAACTTTTGCAGTTGAATTAACGATAGTATCTGCCTGCTCTTTGAGAGCCTGTGAGTTGTTCGTAAACTCATCAACAATATTCTGACAGCTCTTGTTGATGATATTATCAGCTTCTTTATCGGGCATTGCTTTGACTGCATCAAACTTTGCAGACCACTCGTCAAGTGCCTTGAGCTTTCGCATTAACTTTTCTTTTTTTGTTGTGAGCTTGTTAATCTGCTTTTGTAGTTTGAGCTTTTCAGACATATAATGAGTTTGACTGTACGCTTTTAGAGCACTGTCAAGTTTATTTTGAGTAGCATCAAATTTTTCTGAGGTCGTTCGCATCGACATCATTCGATACTCTTGAATCCCCTTAACAAAATTTTCTTTGCGTCCGTCAGGTGACTTCATATTGTCGAGAAATTTGTTGATTTTAATGCAGAAATCAGCACGGCTTTGATGTTTCTGAATTTTATTTTCATTGGATTTGATATTCAGTTTGTGGGCAGAAATTTTCTCGTTAATACTGACTATCTTTTGCCGTCTTTCTGTTGCCAAGAGCGAAAGAGCAGTATATACAGGTTTTGGCACAATATCTTTCAAGGATTCAATCGTAGATACAAACTCTGCATTTCGGGACTTTTTTATACTGAGCTTTTCAATTTTTGCATTGAACTTATCATTTTTGCTGTTAAGCTCATCAATTTTGCGATTGCATTTGTCATAAAGGGTAGCAAAAATCGGAATAGAAAATTCTGTGTCTTTTGATGTTTCGGTTACAATCGGTTCAGTCGGAACAGATTGTAAATTTTCTTCTTTTACACCGACACTTTTGGACTTTTTTTTATTAATAGTGTCAAAATTTTTGCTTTCTGTGTTTTCTTTTTCCTTAACCGGTTCATAATGATTTATGTACAGTTCTGACCCCCTGACTGTTTCGGCAAGATTATCATCTTTGTCATAAAGCATATATTTACTCTCATCATCCAATGATGTGAGTATGGTTTTGCCTTCGTTGATTTCATCAACATCGTCTTTTTTAATCCAAAGATAACGAATATCCTCCCCGAAAGTACCGGGAACTCTTGTTTTATACTCGAATTCGTTATCATCATAGACAAGTGATGATTTGTCTATTGTAATATCAGGCATTATTTTTCCTCCTTTTCCTGACAGCAAATGTAGCAATAACAGCTGTTATTGCTATTGCAATTATTGCCAGTAGAATAAAATCAAAACTTCTGTTATTAGTTTCTGCTTTTATGGCAGTATCGGGCGAAGCGGTTTCAGATACCCTTTCGGCTGTCACAATAAGTCTGTGGCTGTTGATGCCATAAGGATAACAAGTTATAAGGCTTAATAAGTCTTTTTCTTCGTCAACTGACAGTAACGATATGTTGTCGGGCTTAACAATGTTTTTTGCTGTTACAGCATAGGTAAGCGTTTCATCAAGTACGGATACCTTGATTTCATCACCGATTTCAAGCTCGTTGAGATTGTCAAAAAACACTTGCGTTGGATAACCCGTATGTGCAGACAAGACAGAATGATTGCCCACACCTCCAATAGGAAACGCTGTATTTGGCAGATGAGCAACACCTTTTTCCAACACTTTGTCTGTATCACCGTGATAAATCGGCAGTTTAACATTGATTTTTGGTATATCAATGTAACCTATAAGTCCATCGCCAAAATTAAGAATATCGTCATATCCGTCAATCACGCTGTCTGTATCGTAAGAAAAGACATTGACAAGCTCTGACAAATTGTTGTTATATTCAGCAGCAGCCGACAAGTACTGTGACCTGTCGGCTGCTGAAATGCTGTCAAGAGATGCGGCATAATTGTTAATTGTGCCTGCGGCGAAAAAACTATTGACAGCATTTGATGCAGAAGGGTACAGCACAAAGCAGAGTGATGCAGTCATAAAAATTATTCCTATTATCAAGGTGCATTTGCTTCTGCATTTTTTCAATGAGCTGTACTCCTTTCTGTTTAATGTGAAATTACTTGTTTGTAGCTTTTACTCTTCTGCGAATGAGCAATGTTGCAATACCGCCGAGTGCAAAAGCTGTGCCGAGAATGTAGAACATAACTGTACCTGCACCACCGGTCTGTGGTACAACAACCTTTGTATCCTTAACATCAACGCTTGCTGTGCCGTCTGTTGGGCAGTTTGTGATGTACGAACCGTCAACAAATGTTGCACCGTATGTAACATCAATAGTCACCGGAATAACCTTACCGTAGATGTTGTATCCCGTTGGGGCTTTTGTTTCAACAATATAGTATTTACCGCTTGCAAGCTTGATTTCTTCTTTGTTGGAGTTATAGAAAGTAACTTTACCTGTCTTATCAGATACGCCGGTTGCAATCTCATTTGTGAGGGTATTTCCATCTTCTTCCGATACAAAAAGATCGAATCCTGCCCCTTCAAGGGGATTGCCACTAGTATCTGTTTTATATACTGTTACTGCAAATGTGTAAACATAAACTGTATTACCGTTTACTTCAGATTCAACACCGTTCTTGTTAGAATAAACGAGCTTTGTTTCTGTGTTAGGGTTGCCTGTCTTTCCTGCTACAGCGTACTTATTGAGCTTTGCTGAATAAGTTACAGATGTATAAGTAACACCCTCTGCATAAAAGTCCTTTTTCTGAAGATAAGCGTTTGTGAGAGCTACATTAAATGTTGTAGCTTTACCATCAACTTCTGATGTTACATTGAGAGCATAATCAGTTGAAGCAAGGTCAGCAACCTTACCGCCCTGTGCGTTGAGAAGTGCAACCTTTACGCTGTCCTTGTCGAGAGTAAGACCGGCTGACATTTCATCATATACGGTATATGATTTAAGTTTCATTTCTGATGAACCGGCAGTCGATGACTTGATTTCAAAATTTACTGTGTCACCAAGGCTTACATCGGTAAAATTAACATTATCCTTTGTGCTGTTAGTGATAGTCTTGCCTGTTACAACATCACCGTCATTTACCTTTGTTGCAAGGTCAATATCATTGATACTGTAAACCCAACCGTTATTGTAGTATGGGAGCGATACAACAGAGTTTGTAACACTTCTTACACCGGCAGGAAAGTTCGTAGCCTTAATGTAGTACAAACCTTGAGCAAGGCTTGAAAAAGTCTTTTTTACAGATGTTGCCGAAGTAGTAAATGTGCCAACGGTTGAAGCAGTTGACGGGATTGAAGAAAGACCGTCAAGAGCTGAGAGAACATTCGATGTCTTTCCGCTTAAAATCTCATCAGAGATTGACGGAATGAGTGAATCATAGCCTGTCTTATACGGATTTTCGGTTGTTTTGAGTTCTGCAACTTTGTACACCGTAAATGTGTATCCGGGTTTTGAACAATTGAGTGTGAATGAAACCTTCTTTGTTTCATCAAGAGCGTTGTTGTTTGTTGCGGCACTTGCAAATGGGATTGCAGTAAATACCATCATAACGGCAAGTACCATAGCTGTCATAATTCGTGTGATTTTCTTTTTCATTTTTGATTTTCCTTTCGTGATTTTTTATATTTCTTGCTACCGTGTTTATGGTAGTCATAGATGAAAATTATAGCCATTGCTCCGAGTGCCACGGCAACGAAGTAAAACGGAGCAATTCCACCGCCGCCTGTTTGAGATAACACAGATTTGTTATCGGCAACGGATAAAGATATATTAAGTGTGTTTTCATTGTCGGCTGAAATTGTAAATTCAACCTTTTTACCGTATGGCATATAGCCTGACGGAGTTACAGATTCAATAAAATAGTAATCACCTACCGGCAGATTACTGATTGACAAACTACCATTCGTAGCCATATAATCGGTTGCAGTTTTTGCAACTGAATTATACATATAAGTTTCTGAGCCTGTCTGATAACAGCTGATGGGAGTGTCGTCTGACTTATAGAGTTGCCAACCTGATCCGGTAAGAGCCTTTGTGCCGTCTGTTTTTGTCAGCTTAACAGAGCCTGTTTTCAGCGTGTTTTTGATACTTGCAAAGGTTACGGTATCAGTATCAAGCGTGACGGTTACACTTCGTGGCTTATTGTACTTATACGGTAAAGAATAAGTGCCGTCATCGTTCAGAACACCGAGTTCTGACACCTTATATTTGAGCAATTCGTCATTGCTGTTATAAATCGGTAAGTCTGAAATTTCAGGACTTAAACCTTCAAGGTCGGTGCTTACTTTTTCGTTAAACCCTGTTTCTGCACAGCTTATTTCGAAATACAAACCGTCCACAACATCATCTTCAGATGTTTTTTGAACCTGTAACGAACCTGTTTTTACGGTGTTCGCACAATCATATGTGTAGTTGTATTCATCGGTATCATAGATTGTAAATTCGACTGCATCTTGCACTTCATAACGGCTCGGAAACTTGTATGTGCCGTCTGACTGTTTAATGCCGATTTCGGTCAGTCTGTAGGTGACCGGAAAAGCATTTTCATCAACTACATACGGCAGAATTCCGTCAATTTTATTACCGTTTATGTCATAAAATTGCATATTATCTGTACTTGCTTTACCGTTTTTGTCGGTAGTCAAAACGATACTTGTAATCTCGTTTCCGTCTGCATCATAAGCCATAGGAGTAGGGATAAGGTCATCACCGTATTCTCGCTCATCGTCAAAAGATTCGAGCTTAAAGCTCAAACCCTCGATAACTCCGTCCTCGGAAGTCTTATTGATGTTAATACTTCCTGTTGCAGGAGCGTTGTACACGGAATAATTAAGAGTAGATGTTGTTCCGTATTTGTTGGCAGTCATACACTCTGATTCAGCCTTTCCAAGGTAATTGTCAGGAAGATAATAACTGTTTCCGCCGAGAAAACCTTTTTCAACAATCTTATATTTTATAGGGATACAAATCGCTGAATTCGGAACGGTCAGACAGCTTTTGAGTTTATAACCGTATCTGTTGTAATAGTTAGCTGTACCGCTTGAATCTGTGATAATATCCCCATAGTATTTACCGTTTTCATTCTGTACCTCGAACCACACACCCGATACATTACCGTTGTATGAGGTCTTTTTAACTGTTAAATCCGTTTCGGGAACTGTGTTTTGAAAACTGAATGTAACGGTTTTGCTCTCGTCAAGTGTAAATGACTTACCGCTCGAATTTGACCTTGCTTCAGATGACTTTCCGTAATAATACCTTGAATAGGCATTATCGCAATCGCTGAACACGGCATTCGACACACCCTCATAGTACGAGCCTTTATAACTTACAGCGTTTTCGGCTTTAATCGTCCAAGTGTAACCGCCATAGCTGTGAGTACCCAAAGTAGTCTTAAAGCCAAGCTCCTTGACTGTATAGGTAATCTTGTTACCCTTATCGTCATAAACCCTCAAACCTTTAACAGTTGCTTCACCGTTTTTGTCGGTTGAAACTGCATTGTACTCGTTGCCAAGGTTATCTGATATTGCAAACCAAAGATTTGAAACTATACCGTCTGTTGATGACTTCTTGATTTTGAGGTCAGCTTTTACGGCATCTTCATAAATCGTCTGAATAACGGCTGTTTCAACGGTTGAGTTTTCCTCATTTGTAATGACGGGATAAACGGTATCGTCAAGCTCATAGCCTGTCGGGGCGGTTATTTCTTTGATGTAGTATGTTTTGCCGACATCTACCGATTTTGCAAAAGTCCCCTTGCCGTCAGCACTTGTTGTGAGCTTGTCATACAAGCTTGCACAAGCTGAATCAGAGTACAAGCCATATACTGCACCGCCGACACCTATACCTGACTGATTAAGCTTGTTAATGCCCACATATGCCTTTGCAGGCATTTCATCAATCGGTACATTGATAGGTGTGTTTGTGTCTTTTGCTATCTCTGCAATTTCTTCACTAATGTGTCTGTAAAACACGACATTACTTAACGAGTATCCGTCAGGTGCTTTTACTTCTCGAATGACAACTGTACCAATGGGGACAATAGGTTCAGGATTATTTTCCCAAAAATAAAAATCATCCGAATTATAGCCTTCAGCAAGAAATTTCTTATTAAGGTCACAATATCCATTTGAGTTTGTTTCAATATACCAAGTTTTTTTAAGGTTTTTGCTGTCAAGTGCAGGAGCGGTTTCGTCTGCTTTGACATCATAGTCCTTGTCAATTTCCTGTGCGTAATATTCAATGCTGAAAACTGCACCGCCAAGACCTTGATTTGTTGTTTCGCCTGTAATTGCATTTTTCTTTTGCAAAACAATACCGACAGGGTCATTAACCGGATTATCCTGTGGCTCGGTTTTTTTGTCAGACAGACTAACTGCTTTAAATATTGCATAGCCGTTGCTGTCCTTTTTGCCTGAAGTCACAAATGTATATACAGTTTTGTCAAGCTCATAGCCTTTTGGTGCTTTGGTTTCTTTGGCATAGTAAGAAGCTGTTGAATCAACATATTTATTGTAACTTCCGTAACCGCTCGCATTTGTTGTAATACTGCCGATTTTTTTGGTACAAGCTTTGTCTGTGTATATGCCATACTCAGCTCCCGACAAGCTGTAACAACCGTTGCCGGCTGTAAGCTCTTTGTTTGATGATGATTTGTGAAGTTGCAGCTTGACAACATCCGGAAATGTCAACTTAACATATCCGTCTTTAACTGTATAATTAGAACCCTGAGCAAAAGTCTGATATGATGCATAGTCATTACTTGTAATTAAATACAAACTGTTTTTGCTCTTGATTCCATGTTCCTTCAAAAAAGAATTTTTCATTGTCACATTAACTGTCGTACCAAGATTTTTAGAACAGGTAAATGTTATCTTTTTACCGCTTACGCTGACCTTAACATTTGAATTGCTGACGATTACATCGGATGCTTTAGTTACTGAAGCGGTACCATTCTTATCAGTCAAAGTGATTGAATACTGTCCGTTTGATTGATTATATGACATTTGATACGACTTCGCAGAACTGAGCGATGATGCAGTATATGACGGATTTCTCACGGATCTTTTGCACCAAGAAACCATATTGTTGTATGCCGTTGTGACATTCGCAAGCGTAGTTTCTGCCGAACTCGTTTCCGTCATTGTATTTGCAGGTGTAAGTAACGGCTTACCAGTAACCGCTTCAAAAGTTGATGCGTTACGCTTGCCTGCAACAATCTCAAAAATCAAGAGCTGCGTTGCATAGTAGTAATGAACCTTCTCTTTCTTTGCAGCTTCAAATCCGCCAAAGCCCCAAGCAAGTATCAGATTAACTGCATTTTGCTGTGCAGTAGTTAGCTGTTTCCAAGCTGCTGATTGAGATGTACTTTTTACAGTAGCAGAACCTGTTAATTCAGATGCTTTATCCGGTTCAATACAGTACGCTCTTTGTGTGTAGTCTAAAAAATTCAAGGTTTTTCCGGATGGAGCAAAAAAGTGCACCTTGAAATTTTCCCAACCTTCATAATGCTGACTGTGCTTTTTTCCGTTTGCGTCTGTATAAGTATATTCAGCTGTTTTCTTGTATATAAAACCTTTGCCGTCTGCTCCACGATTGCCTTTAACCGAGGCAGCACTTACGGAAAACGAACCAACAGACAATGAGCCGATAATTACAGTCAAGCATAAGAACACCGACAATATTTTTTTAATTAACTTCATTCAAATTTTTCTCTCCTTTCATCTAAATATTGAAAAAGAAAAACTACTGTATTCTTTTATGGGTGATGCACGAATCATATTTACCTCCGTAAATTTATATTATTAACCACCTTAGTGGGGATTGTAGGGATGCATCGGACAAATTAATGCCCGATGCAAAAGAAGAATAACAATGAAAACTTAAAAAGTCTTGCTGTCAAGTGAACAGTGAGAGTCATAAAACAGAAAGTTGTAATCAACTTCCAATGTTTTCGCTAATTCTCTGATATATGCAAAAGTCGGTTCATAATTATCGTTTTCCCATTTGGTATAGGCTGACCGTTCTATATGCACGGCTTCTGCCACTTGTTTCTGTGTCATATGCTTGTTTTTTCGAGCAATAAGCAACTGCTTTCCAAACGACAATTATTTCACCTTCTCAAAAAGTTGTTATCAATTTAAAATGTTAAGGTCATATATGTAGTTAAGGTCAACATTTGTTGATATGCCGTTAATTCTACCGTTATCTGAATACTGCCACACATCACAAGTGATTGACGGCTTTATATACCATTCTGCGTTCCAAATGGAAATGCCGTTATTTTTTAAGGTTTTGCGATTGAGCAGATAGTCATAAACGCTTGCTGAGGAATACACACCCGATTTAAAGCCGTTGCTTTTGAGTTTGTTACAGAAATTGACTGCCATTTTTGTATAATTGCTGTTGCTTGTACTCATTGCAGGCTGATATTCCATATCGTAGTAAACAGGAAGTTCAAACTTTTTACCCTTGATACAACTAAGGCAAGCATCTGCTTCTGCTGTTGCCGTTGACGGTGACATAGCATAACTGAACCAATATGCTCCGACTTTAAGACCGGCGGATTTTGCCTTTTTGTAGTTTGTTTCAAACATATTGTCTTTTTGGCTTTTTTCTTTACCATAGCCTGCACGGATAATTACATAGTTATAACCGGCTGATTTTACCTTGTTAAAATCTATTGAGCCTTGCCAAGTTGATACATCAATACACTTTGCGACACTTCCCGAAACAGTCAGCTTGCACGATGCGGTTTTTCCGTTGTAGGTTTTGTATGTGATTGTTGCTGTTCCTTGAGATTTAGCGGAGATTTTTCCGGTTGAATTAACCGTTGCAACATATGTATTACTGCTTGTCCAAGTACTGCGATAACTGTATGCGTTATTGTTGAGCGTAGCTTTAAGCGTTTTACTCTGTCCGACTTTAAGGGTTGCAGATTTATCAGAAACAGTTACTCTTGAAGGTGCAGATTTGACTGTTACCTTACAAATCGCTTCCTTGCCATTGCTGAGCTTACATCTTATCGTAGTAGTGCCGGCTGTTTTTGCAGTAACAAGACCGCCTGACTTTTGGACGGGGGCAATTGCGGTGTTATTCGAGTAATAAAGTCTGTAGTAGGCTGCTGTATTGTTCGGAATACTGCTGTTTAAATCAAATTGTTCGCCGACACCGAGAGTCAGATTTGATTTATTGAGCATGATACTGTCTGCAAGTTTTTTAACTGTTACGGTACAGCTTGCAGTCTTGCCGTTATATGTTTTGGCTGTAATCTTTGATGTGCCGACACCGACAGCAGTTATTTTGCCGTTTGAATCAACAGTTGCAATTTTTTTATTGCCTGTTGAAAATGTAACCTGAGATAAATTACCATTTGTCACAGTTGTACTTAAAGCATAAGATTCTGTTGTACCTAAGACTATATCCGTTTTATTCAGCTTAATGCCGGTCGGTACAGTAGTAGGCTTTGGAACAGTTGTAGGTTCTGTAACTGCTTCCGTTGTAGGCTCTGTTGTTGATTCTGCTGTTGTCGGTTGTTCTTCTGTTGGCTCTTTAATCAGACCTACGATAATCTTCTGTACAAGGGTTGAATCAACAACGGTAATCACACCGTCTTTATTAAGGTCATACAGCTTAATTTGTTTTTCATCAAATGTTGTCATACCTACAACATTCTTCTGAATAAGCGTTGCATCTTCAATCGAAAACTTTTGCTCTGTGCTTACTGCTCCTGCACTAAAGGCACAAAGGCTCACAAGAGTAGTGGCAGTAAGTAAGCCCGAAATAATCTTATTTTTCAGTTTCATAAATTCCTCCTTAAAGGGTTCTATATATTCCGCAAAATTTGCGGTTTGTCACCCTAAAAATCAAAAAATTTTAAAAGTTTTTTAAATGTAAAATGTTCCGATAATTGGATACCCATAATTTACCTCCGCAGTCATTTGTTGAGTTTATTGATTTATTGTGATTGTCAAAAACAAAAGTAATCTAAATTTTATTCTTTTGTAGTTATTCGTTGAGCTTATTAAATTCATTGTGCAGCGATATGATGTATTTTTTGCACATACTAAGTAAAAGTTTCTGTTCTTCTTTGTTTAATGAAGAAAAGGAATTGTTTTCGCACTTTACTATGGGATATATCTTTTCCTGTATAAGTAGTTTGCCTGTCGGTGTCAGATTTATGTGCTTTGAGCGGCCTTTTCCATCTGAAAAATATATATATCCCTCTTTTTCAAGTTTGTGTATCGAAGAATTGATAGTCTGCTTTGGCAAAAAAGAAATTTTTTGTATGTCACTTTGCAGGCAGCCGTCACCGAGTTCAAAGACCGAGTACAATATGTCAAAGGAACTTTCGGAAAGACCTGCATTTAAGGCTGTTTCGTGATAAAGGTCATTTAATTCTTTGTAAAATTTATTAAATTCCAAAAGCGGTTTACTTATAACCGGTTTTTCATCAGAATGAATATCTTTATATACAGGTATATTTTTCATAATAATATCAGCTCCTTATCTTAAGTCCGATTTCGTACTTAGAATACTATAATGTTATTTTGCTTTTTTGTCAACAAGAATACAGGTTAAGGAGAAAAATATGACTTTTTTTTGTCACCCACTTGCAAAAAGTGGGGAAAAGTTATATTATAGGGGATATAAGTGGTTAAAAGTGGGGACAAATTGCATATAGGTGGTAGAAAGTGGGTGATTATTATGTTTATGGGTCAGTATGAGCATACTATTGACACCAAGGGCAGAATAATCATTCCTGCCAAATATCGAAACGAATTGGGCGATACATTCGTTATAACGAAAGGATTAGATGGCTGCCTTTTTATCTATCCGTCGCAGGAGTGGATAGATTTTGCAGACAAGCTGATGGGTCTTTCGTCAAGCCAGAATACAAGAAGATTACAGCGTCAGTTTTTATCAAAGGCTATGGAAGTTACAACTGATAAACAGGGAAGGATACTTATTCCCGGATTGTTAAGGGAGAGTGCAGGCTTGGAAAAAGATGTTGTTTTTCTTGGTATGATGAACCGTATAGAAGTATGGGACAAGGAGAGACTTAAAGCTGAGGAGGAAATAGAGGAGACAGCGGGTCTTGATGAGGCTATGGACGAGCTTGGTATTTCGTTATAAGTAAGAATATTAGTGCAGAAGTGAGGGTTATTATGGAATTTGTTCATAAGTCGGTTCTACTTGATGAAGTTATAGAGGGACTTGACATTAAGGAAAATGGCACATATGTTGATGGAACACTCGGAGGTGCCGGGCACGCCGGTCATGTGTGTGAACGACTTGGCACGGATGGCAGATTTATTGGTATAGACCAGGATGAAGATGCTATCAAAGTCAGTACGGAGAGATTGAAAAAATATGGTGATAAGGTAACTATAGTCAGGAGCAACTATTCGGATATGCCGGATGTTGTTCATGAACTTGGTATTTCAGGTGTTGACGGCATAACACTTGACCTCGGAGTATCATCATTTCAGTTAGATACGGCAGAGAGAGGTTTTTCTTACAGAATGGATGCACCTCTTGATATGCGTATGGATACAAGACAGCCGTTATCAGCGGAAACGGTTGTAAATGAGTACACGGAAAGTGAACTTTTCCATATTATAAAAAATTATGGCGAAGATAAATTTGCAAAGAATATTGCAAAACATATTGTGATGGAGAGACAGGAAAGTCCTATCCTTACAACTAAAAGATTGGCTGAAATAGTCGACCATGCGATACCGATGAAGATGAAAAAGCAGGGAGGACATCCGGCAAAAAGGACATTTCAGGCAATAAGGATAGAAGTAAATCATGAATTGGATGTTTTGGAGAAAAATCTTAATGACATGATAGACTTACTAAATCCGGGAGGAAGATTTTGTATAATCACATTTCATTCTCTTGAGGACAGAATTGTGAAGAATGCATTTAGAACGGCACAAAACCCTTGTGTTTGTCCGTCTGATTTTCCAGTTTGCGTATGTGGGAGAAAACCAAAAGGGAGAGTTATAACGAGAAAACCTATACTTCCAAGTGGAGAGGAAATGGAAGTTAATCCGCGTTCAAAAAGCGCAAAACTGAGAATATTTGAGCACAATTAGTGGCAGAACAAGGAGGAGTCAAATGTCAGAATATACCAGAAACGGTTATACATATGAAAATAATAAGAGAAGGCACATTCCTAATTACAGGAAAAACACATATGTTGAGGGAAATACAGTCAGACAGCTTGAAGCTGTACCAAAAAGAAGAGAAGAAGAGAGAATAGAGCGTGAGAAACGCAGAAGAAGACAACTTGATCCGGGTAATATTGCAATACCTGGTGTTTCAGTGTTTAATATAGTTTTTATGATGTGTGTTGCGATTATCCTTATAGGAGTTACTGCATCATTTATAAGTGCACAGAACAGAAGTGTTGCACTGAAAAAAGAGGTGGTCGCACTTCAGTCAGAAATTCAGGAGCAGAAGATTTCAAATGATGAGAAGTATGAGGAAATATTAAATGGAGTAGATTTGTCGCAGATATATAAAAAAGCGACAAGAAAACTTGGCATGGTAAGAGCAGAGAATAATCAGGTGTTTAAATATAAAAACAAAAAGAGGTTTTAATATGCGACATATTATATTAACTAATAAGTTGAAAGGGCCCTTGGGAAGACTCCCAAGGGCCCTTTCCTATCATCCCCTAAATATCCTGACACGAAGACATTCAAGGGATGATACAGTAAGTACAAGTTTTTTGTACAAACGGTCTTGCGTGACGGGCGT
>ERZ832317.2129-NODE-2129-length-23530-cov-2.896912_pt1 | contig 23530 bp, 20 predicted proteins | sample MGYA00519695_ERZ832317 | MGnify/ENA primary metagenome ERZ832317 (study PRJEB31850, sample SAMEA3708726) | human gut metagenome | biome: human gut; feature: human-associated habitat; material: faeces | place: China | collected 2014 ...
TTCTCGCATACCATTAATTTAGTGTTGCGCAAATTAGGGATTTATTGGGGGAAAAGCAATATTTATGACAGTGTTACTAAACAATGTTATGTAACATAAGGTCCGTTTTATGGTTACCAGGCAGGCCAAACTTATACCTAATTCCCGTTAATTGTATCAATAGCTCAGAAAAAAGGTTTAAATTTGCAGGCTATAATCAATTGGTAACAAACTAAACATCTACTATGGCAGGTATTTATCTTCATATCCCCTTTTGTAAGACACGTTGCATCTATTGCGATTTTTATTCGACTACCCGCAGCGAATTAAAGACGCGTTATGTGCACGCCCTCTGCCATGAACTGGGAATGCGGAAAGAATATCTGAAAGGCGAACCTATAGAAACCATTTATTTCGGAGGAGGAACTCCCTCTCAACTGGAGGAAGCTGATTTTAAACGCATCTTTGAAACTATACGGGAAAATTACGGAATGGAACACTGCCGGGAGATTACTCTGGAAGCCAATCCGGACGATCTGTCACAGGAATATCTGAAGATGTTATCCTCGCTCCCTTTCAACCGTATCAGCATGGGGATACAGACTTTTGATGATACGACACTACGATTACTGAAACGTCGCCATAATTCCCAAACAGCCATCGAAGCTGTTCGCAGGTGCAGAGAAGCGGGATTTCAGAATATCAGCATTGATCTGATTTACGGACTGCCGGGCGAAACAAAGGGACGGTGGGAAAACGACCTCCGGCAAGCTATCCGCCTGGATGTAGAGCATATTTCTGCTTACCATTTGACTTACGAAGAAGATACACCTATATATAATATGTTGAAGCAGCATCAGATAGAGGAAGTAGACGAAGATTCCAGTCTGCAGTTCTTTACATTGCTGATCGAACATTTGCAGAATGCAGGATACGAGCATTATGAAATATCCAATTTCTGCCGCCCCGACAAATACTCCCGTCACAATACTTCGTACTGGAGGGGAATACCATATTTGGGCTGCGGACCGTCCGCACATTCATTCAATGGAGCAACACGCGAATGGAACGTATCTTCCATCGACCTATATATAAAAGGTATAGAAAGAAACCAACGCGACTTTGAGACAGAAAATCTAAACCAAACGACCCGTTACAACGAATTTATCATTACCACCATACGCACCGTATGGGGAACACCTATAGAAAAACTAAAACAAGAGTTCGGTAATGAACTGTGGGAATATTGCCGGAAAATGTCTGCCCCCTATCTGGAAAATGGGAAACTGGAAATCCACGAGGGGGCTTTACGCCTGACACAGGAAGGAATTTTCATTTCCGACAGCATTATAAGCGACTTGCTTTGGGTAAATTAAAAAACTAAACGATCAGCCGATGACCGAATCAGAAGTAAGGAAGTTATTACGGCAAATGAAGGAACTGGACTCGCAAACAGCCTTCCGCGACTTCTATAACATGACTTACGACCGACTCTTCCGCATAGCCTACTATTATGTGAAACAGGAAGAATGGTCGCAGGAAATCGTACTCGACATCTTCCTCAAACTCTGGAAGCAGCGCGACACCCTTCTTGATGTGAAAAACATCGAGGACTATTGCTTTATTCTGGTCAAGAACGCTTCTCTCAATTATCTGGAAAAAGAGTCGAAGTACGCCACCATCCATTCCGATTCCCTGCCGGAGCCACAGGAACGAAGTTATTCTCCGGAAGAGTCATTAATCAGTGAAGAACTGTTTGCAATCTATGTGAAAGCACTCGACCGGCTTCCGGAACGTTGCCGGGAAATATTCATCCGTATCCGTGAAGAAAAACAAAGTTATGCCCAAGTAGCAGAAGAATTGGATATCAGCATAAAGACAGTTGATGCCCAGCTACAAAAAGCTGTCACCCGGCTGAAAGAGATGATTTCGTCCAGTGGGTAACCGGATATCACCCGAACCGTTCAGCACTTCTTTTTTATATTAACTTTTATTTGCACAAAAGGCGTAGGGAGTTTCTGTCAATCTCCGGTCTTTATCAGCAAATAAACCGATTAATCACTAAAAAAGATTGAATGATGAAAAAGTTTAATGACGCAAACGTTGGACTCTTTGTCCTTTTAACAGCATGCCTGAGCCTATTTTCCTGCAACAACGACAATGACAATTATCCTAAGGATTATGTAGGATTTGAAAAATCTACCCGAACAGTAGAATGTGACAAGAATCAATCCGAGAGTGAGTTGCAGATTAAAATTATTGCCACCGACAAATCCAAAGAAGACAGGACAGTGTTACTTGCCACTCCTGCTTTGCCGGCGGGACAGGCACCGATTATGAAACTAACAGAAACCAAAGTCACCATCAAGGCGGGACAGAAATCGGCAACGACCACCATTAAGTTATATCCCAAAAAGATGGTACTGAAACAGCAGAACATTACCTTATCCTGTACTCCCCAGTGGAAAGAAGGCAGTGTAAGCAAGCTGACGATTCTGCTGAAACGGAATTAGAAAGAAAGCTAAATAGAAAAAGATATGAAATATACCGATAGAGAATTAGAAGACATACTGAACAAGCTCATCGCTTCCACCCGCTCACCGAGAGGACGTTTTTCAGCAGCATCCAGCTATCCGCAGCTGGAGAAAAAGCTGAATTTCCGCAACCACCGGTTGTATCTGACACGCACATTTGCGGCAGCGGCAGCAGTAGTTTTACTGTCTCTATCGGTATGGACAGCTTATCTGTACATGCAGCCGGCAACCATACAGACTGTTAGCACTTTGGCAGAAACACGTACCGTCCGTCTGCCCGACGGCACTTCCGTCACGCTAAACCATTATTCTTCCCTTTCCTATCCGGAACGGTTCAAATCGGATGACCGGGAAGTGGAGTTGAGCGGAGAAGCCTATTTTGAAGTAAGTAAAGACTCAAAGCATCCGTTTATAGTGCAGACAGAAACAATTGACGTTCAAGTATTGGGCACTCACTTCAATGTGGACGCCTATCCCGACAATCCGGATGTAAAGACGACTTTATTAACAGGGTCGGTTGCAGTCAGCAATAAAAACAACTCAGTACGCATGGTGCTGAAACCGAATGAGGTGGCTATATATAATAAGGTGGAACAAAAGCTTACCCGCAAGGTACTGGAGAATGCCGGAGATGAAATTTCATGGCGCCATGGAGAGTTCATATTCGATGATCTGCCGTTGCAGGAGATTGCCCGCGAACTTTCCAACTCATTCGGAACAACGATTCACATTGCCGACTCAACCTTGCAAAATTATCGGATCACAGCGCGATTCCGTAATGGAGAAGACTTGGATGCGATTTTATCTGTACTGCATAATGCCGGTTATTTCAACTATTCACGAAACACTCAACAGATTACTATTACTAAAAACTAGACTAAATGAGAACTATTCACCAAGGACACCTACCTATCAGAACGCTCGTTCTGATAGGTATGGTGATCCTTATCACCGCACAGGCATACGCACAGAATGCAAATGCCCGACTCACAATCACATTGCGAAATGCTACATTGAAGGAGTTCGTCAAGTTAATCGAAAACTCTACAGGATATTCTTTTATCTACAGTGAAGAAATCAGCATCAGCCATAAAATCAATCTGAAAGTGAAAGATATGCCTTTGCATGAGATACTGGATCTCGTATTCAAGGATGAACCGATCAGTTACAAGTTCTCTGAGAGATACATTCTCCTGCAAAAGAAAAGGGTGCAAAAGCCGGTAAGCCGCAAGTTTACTATCAGCGGATATGTTACCGACGGGACGTCGTCCGAGACGTTGATTGGTACTAATATCATTGAGAGTCATCAATATCAAGGCACTACTACCAATCCTTACGGCTTTTATAGTATCACTCTGCCCGAAGGAGAAACGGAATTACGTTTCTCTTATTTGGGATATACCACAGAAACACATCATTTCACCCTTGCTCAAGATACTCTGCTGAATATTCGTATGAAAGGAAACGCACAATTAGAAGAAGTAGTGGTCGTTTCAGATAAAGCAGAAGCAGGGACAGTTGCCACACAGATGGGAGCTGTCGAGATTCCAATGGTGCAAATCAAGAATACTCCAAGTATATTAGGAGAATCAGATGTAATGAAAGCCATTCAGTTAATGCCCGGAGTACAGGCAGGAGTAGACGGATCGGCTGGATTATATATACGTGGTGGCAGTCCCGACCAAAATCTGATCTTACTTGACGGAACTCCGGTATATAACGTAGACCATATGTTCGGCTTCTTTTCCGTCTTTACTCCTGAAGCTATCAAAAAGGTCACTTTATTTAAAAGTTCCTTTCCTGCACGCTTCGGCGGACGCCTTTCTTCCGTCATTGACGTACGCACCAATGACGGGGATATGAAAAAATATCATGGGACACTCAGTATCGGCTTGCTAACCAGCAAAATAAATTTGGAAGGACCGATTGTGAAAGACAAAACATCATTCAACATATCCGCCAGACGTTCGTATATTGATTTAATAGCCAAGCCATTCATGCCCGATGATGAGAAATACAACTATTACTTTTATGATATCAATGCAAAGATCAATCACAAGTTTTCCGACCGGAGCCGTTTATATCTGAGTGCTTATAACGGGAAAGATCACTTCGCTACCCAATATGATGATAATAGCGATTTCAAGGACGGAAGTAAAATGAACTGGGGAAACACAATCATTTCCGCCAGATGGAACTACATTTTCAATAATCGCCTGTTTAGCAACACGACAGTTTCCTACAACAACTACCTATTCAATGTAAGTGCATATTCGAATAATCAATATTCACTCACCAATAACACAACCTTCATCAACCGATACTCTTCAGACTATCGTTCAGGTATCAATGACTGGAATTATCAGATAGATTTTGATTACAACCCATCTCCTATGCACCATATTAAATTTGGAGCAGGATATATCTATCACCGTTTTCGTCCGGAAGTGATGACCTCCAAAATATCAGACAAGGTAGACTCTGAGGCATTTCGCGACACTACTTACCACAGCATGAACAACAGCCGGATTTATGCACATGAAGTATCGGCTTATGCAGAAGATAACCTAAAAATCGGTACTCGTCTACGGCTTAATCTTGGATTACACTTTTCTCTGTTTCAAGTACAAAAACAAAGTTATTTCTCCTTGCAGCCGCGTGTCTCAACACGTTATCAACTAAGTAAAGACGTAATTCTCAAGGCATCTTATACAAAGATGAGTCAATATGTACATCTGCTTTCGTCCATGCCCATCGCTATGCCTACTGATTTATGGGTGCCTGTCACAAAAAAAATCAAACCGATGCGATCCCACCAGTATTCATTGGGGGGATATTATACAGGTATCAAAGGTTGGGAGTTCTCAGTAGAAGGCTATTACAAAGACATGTACAATGTGCTGGAATATAAAGACGGAGTCAGTTTTTTCGGTTCTTCCACCGGATGGGAAAGCAAAGTTGAAATGGGGAAAGGACGTTCGATGGGAATTGAATTTATGGCTCAAAAAACGCTCGGGAAGACAACAGGCTGGGTGTCTTATACCTTATCCAAAAGCGACCGCAAATTTGCTAAAGGTGCTATCAACAATGGAGAGCGATTTCCATACAAATATGATCGGCGCCATAATATTAATCTGACTCTCAACCATAAATTCAGCGAACGTATTGACATCGGTGCCTCGTGGGTGTTTTACACAGGAGGAACCAGTACTATTCCCGAAGAAAAAACAACCATCATCCGTCCTGGTAATGGAGCAAACAATGGCTTTATTCTGGGATTCGATAACTACTACAATCCTATTTATAACAATTCCCCTAATGTTGGAGAGGCCAATTACATAGAACATCGCAATAATTACCGGCTGCCTGCGAGCCACCGGTTGAACATAGGGATTAATTTCAATAAAAAGACCAAGCACGGAATGCGTATCTGGAACATCAGTCTTTATAATGCATACAACTCCATGAATCCGGCATGGGTATTTCGCTCTCATAATGACGATGGAAAAAGTGTGATCAAAAAATATACCCTGCTCCCCTGCATTCCATCTTTTACTTACACTTACAAATTCTAAGTTAACATGAAAACTTATATATATCATCCGCTTATCCTGCTAGTTATAATACTGGTGACAGTATCTTGTGAAAATGAACTCCCTTTTAATATAAAGGATAATCCTCCTAAATTGGTAATGAATGCATTCATTAACGCTGACAGTCTGACAAATGTCTTATTCCTTAACCTGACGGGAAAAGACTATGCCAACCACATTGAAAATGCCACTGTAGAGGTTCACGTCAACGGAGAGTTAAGAGAGACCTTGCGCCCACTCCCGATGGAAACTGAGTATGACAAGCAATGCCGGTTCAACATCACAGGCAAATTTGCTTCGGGAGAAGTAGTGCGTATTGATGCCATGACCGATGACGGCAAATATCATGCCTGGGCAGAAGTCACCGTTCCGCAACGCCTTGATAAAATAGAAAACATCGACACGCTCACCGTCCCGCTAATACAAAACGGACATACTCAAGACTACATGCGCTACAAAATAACTTTTAAAGACCGCCCGAACGAGGCAAACTTCTACCGCATTGTAGTAGATAAACAAATGCGACTATGGGGATACAACCACGAAGAAGGAGGAGAAGATTACCTTCACTGGACAAAGCATATCACTTATTCATTTATCGGACGCGAAGACATAGTACTGACAGACGGTCAACCTTCCACAGGAGATGACGAAGACAACGGACTGTTCGACACAGCTAAAAACATTTATGGTGTCTTTGATGATTCGCGATTTAGAGATACCTCCTATACAATGACGGTCTACAACGATCCCGCCATCCCATACAACAACAATTACAACGGATATTATGAAGGAATGGATGTCATCATCCGTTTGTTGAGTATCACGGAAACAGAATATTACTATCTGAAAGCACTCAATCTAGTCGATTCCGACGTTTATGACGAAACAATTAACGAACCTCTCAGATATCCCAGTAATGTACATGGAGGTACGGGAATGATAGGTATCAGCACGGAAGTATCTCAAACGGTTCGAATCAGGGAAAATAACCCGAAATGACTTGCAAAAATAAATATAGGAGCAGGATTCATAAGTAACTTTCATCTAAAAGATACCCCTGCTCCACCAATCCCCGCTTATCAGTTAGTTCCATCAATACTCCCTCCCGAATCAAGACAAGTCGATTGACAACCTCTAAGACTTTTTCGTAATTATGATCAGCAATCACTATCCCTTTCTCTTCCGAATGTTTTTTTATTAACCCGATCAGTTTATCTACCAAATGAAAGGATAAATAATCGAAAGGCTCATCCAACAGGACAAATTTAGCATTGCCCAGCAAAAGCAACTTAGCTTCCAAATATCTCCGTTCACCTCCGGAAAGTTGGGAGACACGCCGTTCCATACACGACTGGGCAACTTCATCATCCTCATAAAAATAGGGAACGACATTAGCATCCAGGTAACAGTCTACCAATTTATTTATCTTTTCACGCTTGGGCAAGTAGCCTTGTTGCGGCAGGAAGGCTATTGTCCTTGCATGTTGGTAAGGAGCCGAAAGGACCTTACATTCATCCAACCGGATAAATTTCCGGTCTGCTTTCATTGTTCCGAAGATTATTTGCATCAACACGGATTTTCCTGTACCGTTCCTGCCGAACAATCCAATAACATCACCTGTATTTATTTTCAGGTAAACATCAGTCAGCAGTTGCCTGGTACCGAAATTCTTAATAATACTATCTATTTCAAGCAAGTGATGCATAATTTTACAATCCAAAGTACAGACCAATATACAGCAAACACAAAGACAATCAAGTTCCGTTTCAGAATTCCGGAATTATAATAGAAAAAGTAGGCTTCCTTTTCAAGAAACTCCTTATAAAGCAAACTGGCAACAATTCCCCAGCCACCCAATAGATAAGGAAAAGCTTCCCAAAACAAGCTCCAGTCAGCTTTTGATACAATAAGTGCACCTAATATAGACAGCGGAACGTTTATTTTCAACGTACTGTGGAAAAACAAATAATATAGTTTTAGTCTCCGCATATATCTTACATTAATTTGACGGCTATAAATATATGAATTTAAATTAGACATCTTACTAAAAACCAGGCTTCAATTTCTGTTTTTATTCCAAATTCGCTGAAAGTTTCCTTTCATTTTACGAACGTCTCCACCGACTTTAATTAGGAACAACGATCTATTTCAATTATCTTTGCAGCCAAAAACAGGCACTTACTATGTTTATCATCATCGGAATTATGCTGACAGGAATGCTTTTTGGCTTCCTGTTACGTAATAAAAGACTATCTTGGATACATAAAATAATCACCCTGCTGATATGGGTCCTGCTCTTCCTCCTCGGGATTGATGTAGGAGGAAACGAGGCTATCATCAAAGGACTGCATACATTGGGACTCGAAGCACTCATTATCACACTGGCGGCAGTGACCGGCAGTATACTTTGCGCATGGGGACTCTGGTACCTATTATATATAAGGAATAAAGGAAAGGAGACGGAAGTATGAAAGGAAGTCTGATCATCGTCTCATTTTTCATTCTCGGTACCCTTTGCGGGTTTTATCATCTGATTCCTTACGATTTTACGGATAGCAAACTAAGCTATTACGCCCTTTGCGGACTGATGTTCTGCGTAGGTATCAGTATCGGTAATGATCCCAACACACTGAAAAGTTTCCGTTCTCTGAATCCCCGCCTGATGTTTCTCCCCGTCATGACGATACTGGGGACATTGGCAGGATGCGCCGTAGCAGGCATTTTCATGAGCCAAAGAACCTCTTCAGACTGTATGGCAGTGGGAGCCGGATTCGGCTACTATTCCCTTTCGAGTATATTCATCACCGAATATAAAGGTCCGGAATTGGGAACAATCGCATTGCTATCCAATATCATGCGTGAAATCATAGCATTGCTGGGAGCCCCGTTACTCGTGAAGTATTTCGGCAAGCTGGCCCCTATTTCTGTAGGAGGAGCTACCACAATGGACACTACTCTCCCCATCATCACCCGATGTTCCGGAAAAGAATTCGTAATTATTTCTATCTTTCATGGTTTTGTAGTTGATTTCAGTGTTCCATTTCTCGTCACCTTCCTTTGTTCAATATCATTTTAACAGCAATATTCCTTAAAATTCAGTTATATTACATTTTCGTTTCCGCACACGTATTGCAAAAATGTTTCAGAATAAGGTCTTTTTGTATCAAAAAGCAGTTGATTTCTTGATTTACATCAAGAAATCAACCGAAACAAAATCTTTTCCTTTTCTTTATCAAGAATTTCCAGAGCCTCATACCCATCACTTGCCTGAAGAATATTATAATCATCTTCTAACAGTCTTGTCAGACATTCTCTATTTACTTCCTTATCATCAGCAATAAGAATTGTATTTTTCTCTGACATCCTGCCACCTCCTTTCAAATCGTATTTTCCGACTCCAACAAAATTTAGTGTATTTTTTCCATATGTGTATCGGTTTCATTGCGCTTATTATAAAACTTTTGAATTATCTCTTTTTTATCCCTCTTTCTGATAGGAACCAGCCTGTCCCCCGGCATATAAAAATCATAATCTACTATATCACTTACCCAGAGGATATTGACGATATAGCTTTGATTACATCTCAAAAACATATCAAAATCAAGTTTTTCCTCAAGTTCTCCAAGCCTTGAATAAACCTTGAAAACACCATTTTTACAATAGATACTAACCACTCTGCCCATAGACTCTAAGAAATATATATCCCTTTGTCTTATAAAAATCTTCTTCTGCTGAATGGTAACTTCCAACATTTCTGTTTTCTCATCCTGTTTTTTCACATCATATTTTTTGAGGTAATATTCTAATGTCTCCCTTACCTTTTCGACACGATAAGGTTTTAATAAATATGCAAGTGCGTGTATGTCATATCCCTCTTTCATATAAGCTTCACTGCTCGTCGCATATATGATTTCTACCTGCACATCCTTTTCTCTGATAGCCCTCCCCGTTTCAATGCCATCTAACTGTTTCATCTGAACATCTAAAAAAATAACATCATAATCTCCTCTTGAGTAATTTCTAAGAAGTTTCTCGCCTGAAGAAAACTCAAATACCTGAGCACTATATCCAATATCAATTAACAGTCCCTCAACGACATTTTTAAGGATGCCCCTCTCGATTTCATTATCATCACATAACGCAATCTTAATCATCCTATCACTCTCTTTCACAATTTTTAAATATACCTTTTAATACTGCTCACTCGTAATCCTTACATCGTTTGCAGGCTTATATATAATATTTAAAATCAATAGGTATTTGGATATACATATAATTTTATCAAAAAAAGCATATTATTTCAAAGGTAATATTGTATATCCCTATCCCTTTTTCGCTATAATTCTACCATTTTTCGCCTTTTTCACTCACCCTCTGCACTCGAAAGCAATATACGGTCATTATCAAGGCTCTTTCCGGCATTATCCTTAAACTTTTCAAGCAGTTCATCTACTGTAAGTTTATCTCTCTCCCCACCGCTTACATCAAACACTATATGACCCGAATCCATCATAAGCGTTCTGTTTCCAAGTTCAAGTGCCTGATGCATATTGTGAGTTACCATAAGGCAGGTTATGTTTCTGTCCTTTACTATCTCCTTTGTAAGTTTAAGTACCTTTTCCGCCGTAGCAGGATCAAGTGCCGCCGTATGCTCATCAAGAAGAAGAAGTTTTGGTGTTACCATTGTTGCCATAAGAAGTGTAAGTGCCTGTCTCTGTCCTCCTGACAAAAGCCCGACCGGATTTTTCATGCGGTCCTCAAGCCCCATTCCAAGTAATGAAAGATGCTCCCTGAATTTCTGCTTTTCTTTTTTGCTTATCCTGCTGAAAAATGCAGTCTTTGCAGTAGATGCCCTAAGGTAAGCAAGTGCCATATTTTCCTCTATCGTCATATGTGGTGCGGTTCCAAGAAGCGGGTCCTGAAAAAGATGACCTATATCTTTACTTCTGAAATGCTCTTTTTTAAAGGTTATATCCTCACCGTCAAGTATTATCGCACCTTCATCCGTAAAGAATGAGCCTGTTATCGCATTAAACATTGTCGATTTTCCCGCACCGTTACTTCCGACTATCGTAGCAAAATCTCCATGTTTTAACGAAAGATTAAGCCCCGTAAGTGCCTTTTTTTCATTTACAGTACCCGGATTAAAGGTCTTGCATACATTTTTTAATTCAAGCATAGTATCCATTACATCGCACCTTCTTTCTTTCTTCTTGCAATCTCAGCATATTTGTGTTTTGCAAATTTTACTTTTTCTTTTACATAAGGGAATGCTATCGCAACGGCTACTATGATAGCAGATACAAGTTTTAGACACTCCGCCGGAACATTTATCCTTATTGCGACTGCGACTATAAAACGATAAAGGCAGCTTCCGAATACAACGCCTAATATTCTTTTAAACATCGTTCCTTTTCCAACAAATGTCTCACCAATAATAAGACTGGCAAGTGCTATAGTTACCATACCTGTTCCAAGATTTATATCGCATGATTTCTGATACTGTGCAAGTAATCCTCCTGACAGTGCAGTAAGAGCACTTGAAAGGCAAAGACCTACCGTTATCGTAAATTTAGGATTTATGCTTGATGCTCTTACCATTGCATCATTGTCTCCGGTCGCTCTTATCGAAAGCCCAAGTCTTGTTCCTAAAAATCCACTTAAAAGTACACTGACTATTATAACTATCACGGCTACAAGAATAAGCTTATACCATCCTTTTCTTATAAGTATCTGAACTGCCGCATCCCCCATGTGTTCCTGTATAAAATCCCTGACTATAGTAAATATACTATCACATTTAAAAAGGTTCATATTTGATGAAAATCCCATTGCGGCGATATTTATTGTATATAATCCCGTGTTTACTATTATTCCTGCAAGAATCGACTCCACACCCAATCTGGTCTGTAAGAATGCCGTGACAAATCCCGATATAATACCCGCACCCATCGCAAGAAACAGTGCAAGCACCGGATGACCGGCTATCGTCACTGATGCTGCAACGGCACAGCCGAGAGTAAAACAGCCGTCTGTTGAAAGGTCAGCAATATTTAATATGCTGAATGATACAAAAAGTGCAAGAACGACGAGCGAATATATAAATCCAAGCTCCAATGCACTTTGTAATATTGAAATAGTAAAAATTGAGCCCATTTTTTCCTCCATGCCATATCAAGCACGCCTAAAACAGCGTGCTTGATATATTTTTATCCTGATAGTTTTTTTATTTTTCGTCAAATTCTTTTGCAGTCTTTGTCTCTACGACTTTTTCACATATATCCTTAAATCCGCTGTAATCAAGTCCTATCTGTTCTGCTGTCTCGGTATTTACCGTAGCTATACCATTGTTGAGCGTCTTTATCGCCATCTCACCCGGTTTTGCACCGTTTACGAGAATATCAGCCACCATGTCGGCAGTCTCTACACCAAGTTCTTTGTAGTTTACGCCATATCCGGCAAATGCTCCGTTAAGTGCAAATGAATCCGCTCCCGTATAATGAGGTATCTTTGCATTTACAAACTTCTCATATATGGCAAGCTCAGCTTTCATAATAGTGTTGTCAGTCGGTGTAAATACCGCATCTACTTTTGCTGCAACAAGTGCGTCAGCCGCAAGTGCTACCTCATCGTTTGTTGTACCTGTTTTCTCAACAACGGAAATACCGTTTTCCTTACAGAACTTTTTAGCATCTGCTATAGCCTGCTTTGATGAGTCCTGACTCTTATCATATAAAAGACCAAGTTTTTTAGTCTTGCTGTTTGCCTTTAAGATAAGCTTCATTATCGCATCTGTGTCTATGGCATCACTTGTTCCGGTAATATTTGCCCCCGGTGCATCCATACTTGCAACAAGTCCTGCTGATACCGGATCAGTAACCGCTGAAAATACAACCGGTATCTGATTGTCCTCTGTAACAGACTGTGCTATAAGTGCAGTAGGTGTAGCTATAGGAATTATTATATCGACACCATCTGATACAAGTTCTGTCATTATCTGGTTTAATGTAGACTGATCCGCCTGACCATTGAAAGTATAATCCTTATAATCAAACTTTACTCCGGCCTCTTTTCCCTTTTTGTCAAGCTCATCCTGAACTGACTTCTGTATCTGGTTAAGCGATGCATCATCTACATATTGCACTATACCTACCTTATAAGTTTTTGTGCTGTCACCACTTTTTTCTGAATCCTGAGCTTTTTTAGAACCGCATCCTGCCATACATAAAACAGCAAGTAAAGCTGTCAGTGCTAAAAGTAATTTCTTTTTCATGTTATGTCCTCAACTTTCATTCATGTTATGTCACTATTTTTAAGTAAACCATGATTATGCCATAAAGTCAAGTATCCTTATTTTTTCACGGTAACTTTTATCGTCTTTTTCTTTCCGTTAAAAGTCTTTATTGTAATCTTTGCCCTTCCTTTCTTCAAAGCCTTAACTTTTCCCTTTGAATCAACTTTGACTATCTTTTTGTTTGATGACTTAAAAGAAATCTTATAGCTTGCCGTGTTTTTAGGAAGCGTAACCTTTATCTTCTTTGTTTTTTTCACCTTAAGTTTTATCTTTGACGGTGAAACTTTTTTTATTTTTTTAGGTGCCGCTTTTACCGTTACGGTATAAGTAATTATTTTTTTTGCCGTTGTGACAGTGACTGTTGATTTTCCCTTTTTCTTACCTTTGATAACACCTTTTTTAGAAACAGTAACATATTTCTTCTTACTGGTCTTATATTTTGCACCTTTTAAATAGAGTGAAACCGATTCTTTAAGTCCAATACTTATCTTCTTTTTGACTTTTGTTACTTTTTTAGTACCGCTGCTTCCATTATTTCCACTGTTTCCTCCATTGTTTGAATTATCGCCGGAAGTATTGTTATTTTCATCTTTTCCTCCATTGTTTGAATTATCACCGGAAGTATTATTATCTTTTCCTCCATCAGCAGCTTTTACGCTTTCTATCTTTGTAACCTTGTAACCCTGTTTTGAAAAATCATATGTTGGGTATGACGATACATTGCTAAAAAGCATAAATGTCGCTTCATCACCATCAACCGTAATAGTCTTTCCTGAAAGTTCCGAACCTACATATGATGTCTTATTTCCATTTTTATCCAAAACTGCAAGACTGCAATAATTTATGTTTTTATCAAAAAGCGTATCCTCACTAAATGTTATCTTAAGCTTTGATGCACCGTCAACTCTGTATGCATAAAAACTATAACCGTCATCAGCTTTTGCCTGCGGAAGAGTATCTTTCAGATAAGTTCTTTTATATATGGTTGTTGTAAAGTCTTTTGTTTTTGTCACATAACTTTCTTCCTTGCCGGCTTTTACTTCACATCTATATGTCATACTGCTCTTTGTTGCAGTGACCGCAGGAGCCAAAGCAATATAAATATCCTTATCCGCTCCTTTTACCGGGATAAAGTTACCATTGTCATCCTTTTTGTACCACTGGTATTTCGGTGTATCATTTGTGTTGTTCTTAAGTGTTGTTGTATAAACCGCTGCTTCATCATCAAATATCCATGTTCTGTCGGCAGTTCCGTTAAAATCAAATCTGTCGGCATTATAAACATAAAAAATTCTTTCTATATCAGATATTTCCGTAGATGCAATACACTTATACCTTGTATAGCCAAAATCAAAATCTGTTATTGCATCCGTCTTATATGATGAATCAGACGCACTTGCAATATCTTCGTATCTTTTTTCCGCTTCATTATATCTCTGCCACTTATAACTTATATTATAACCCGCCGCACAGACTGCCTTTGCCTGAAACTCGGCACATTCACCTGCATTTATATACTTATCTCCACCTGTACTTTCCCATTTTAGCTCATCCGATACACCTCTTATTCCAAAATAGGCATACTTTGTCATAACTCCGTCGGTGACTTCGCAAATATATGAACCATAATCATCTGCTTTTATATTTTCTATTTTTAATTCAGGAGAAACCGCACCGGAAATGGCATTGTGTTCCGCTGTAGATGACTTAAACCACCTGTACGCTATCTGTCTTCCCGTTTTACTTGATGCCTTTACAGAAAACTCAGCCGTATCTGTGAGAGCTTTTGTAAGGTAATAGTATGTTGTCCCTGCATTATAATAATCAAATTCAAGTTCAAGTCCGGTATCAGTTTTCAGCTTAATATCTGTTGTCTGTACTGAACTCTCTCCACATCTGACAGCACAATAATATCTTCCATAATCATCATAATCTATATTTTCTATAGTAAGACTGCTGTTCGTCTGTCCAAAAATTGCAATTCCATCTTTATACCACTGATAATATACCGTGTCTTTGAGGTCAGTCTTGACTCCTATGTTAAAAGTTACGCTCTCCCCCTTTTTTCTGTAATATGTCGTGTAATTTCCTTTAGGAGCTGCTGAAAAATAACCTGTATATCTTGTTATCTTAAATGTATATGTCGTATAAGCATACGAAGTTCCCTTTTTATATATATTGAGCTGATATTCCCCAAACTGTTCCTCCGTGAGCGAATCAAAAGTTATAACCGTATTTTTCTCATCAAGCTTCACAGACTTAGATGCCATCTGCTTTTTACCGTTTACATATGACTCTGCAGTAAATGTCCACTCTACATCATACGACAATCCGGCTGTCTTTAAATCAACACCTATCGTCTCCTTACTTCCCAGATTTCTTGTTCCCTTATAAGTTCTGCCTGAACTTAAGCTAAGACCAGTATGGACACTTGTCGATATTGAATTTCTTCTTGACAAATAAAATGTGTACTTCGCTGTCTTTCCAGTATTTTTACTTGTTGCCACACATAAAAATGTCGCATTTATATCATTTTCACTTACACTGTCTATCGTGTAATTCATATCTGTTGCACCATCTATCACACCACCGTTTCTGTACCACTGATATGTTATCGTATCTGACGCATCAGGAATTACTGCTCTAGCCTCCAAAGTAACTTTTTCACCATCCATTACTTTGTAAGTATTATTTCCTGTTATGCTCACGAGCTTAAATCTGTCTTCCGGGGCATTTACAAAATAATCTAAAATTGTTGCTTTAGAATTTAAACCGTCATTTATATAACACTCGTACTGTGTAAAATCATATTTGGATAATGTTATCGTAAAATCCTTTGCTGAGCCGACTTTGACATATTCTCCATAATTTCCATCATAAGGATCGGCAACCTTTTTATACCATGCATATGTAATCGGATATTCTTTGTCATCCACTGTACTTACATCGGCAGTAAGCGTAATCGTATCGCCTGTATTTTTTCCATTTACATTAGTCTTAGACGGCGAATTCACCCTGTAGCCTGAGGCTTCATTTACCGTAAACTCTGCTGTTTCCTCAGCACTTTCCGTTTTTGCATAACTGTTTTCCTTTGCCTTTGCAGTTACCATACAGGTATATTTTCCATAAAGTCCATATGCAAGTTTATCGACTGAATATGTAGGAGTATTATATGTATTGCCATCTGCGTCATGAAGCTCCTCACCATTTAAAAACCATGAATACGAAATATCATAACAGTCCGCATTATCACACTCAGCCTTTACACCCATTGAAACAGGTTCACCGTCGTGCTTATAAAATGTATCATTTGTCGCATGGGAAACACTGAGATTACTCTGTTTATCCCTGCCGTAATTATGCACACTGTAGATTTCCGTCTCTGAACCTCTGTGTGTCTCACTCTCTCCGTTGCGGTAAGCTTTTACATAATATCTATAGTTTGTTTCATCAGTATTTTTATGATCTTTTATCGTAAGAACATTTCCCGTTGTTCCCTCAATTTTGGTATTCTTATAGCTCTTGCCGCCATCAAGAATATCATACCTGTACCATTCATAAACCAGTGTATAGTTTGGATTACACTTATATTTATTTGCGACAATTACCAGATCTTCTCCCTCTTTTAAATAAAAATCATTATCGGAAGCACCTGAAGTATATACTTTTTCAATCTGCGGATCTTCCCATATCCTATAAGAATACTCATGAGTCTCACTGTCTGATGCGTCATTTTCATTTGTGACAGTCATCTTTACAGAATACTTTGTGAAACTGTCAGCCGTCACATTAAGTTTATAAGAAGCCTCTGTTGCTCCGTCTATCATCTCCATTGTTGAATAATCTTTTCCCTGTTTAAACCATTGGAACGAAGCCTTATAACCCGAATTTACTTTTACATCAAGTGAAAGCTCTGCCTCACTGTTTATAGGCTTATAAACAGGTACAGCGGAGTCTTCGTATGTATCTGAAGCTTTATTAATCATAAATTTTTTCTTGTCTGTCAGATGGTATGTAAGCGTTTTGGAAGTAATGTACTTTTTATCCTCACCAGTACCCTTGTACGCTTTAACCACACACCTGTAATCTCCAAAATCCTCTGATTTTACATTCTTTATCTCATACACGGCACTCTTAGCATCAGCAATATCTTCAAATGCATTTTTCCGGCTGTTTAATTTCTGCCAGATATACTCTGCCTGATACCCTCTGTTTATGCAGATGTCAGAATCGAGTACCACATCTTCACCAACTGCGGCATAAATATCATCACTCTTTAAACTCATATTTTCTGAAAATGGGCATTTTAAAAAATTAAGAGTGACATATTTATAATCCGACTGATAGATAAGATCTTTATCATAACTATTATATGCATAATATAATGAAACTCTGTATCTTGCCGTCTCATTTTTCTTTGCCTGAAATGCATATGTCTGGCTTTCACCCTCATATGCCGCAATATCCTTTTCAACACTCCACTTTTGTCTGCTTGTTGCATTATATTTTTCTATACGGTACTTCTGCACTGTAATAGCATGATTTGTTGGAAAGTTTTTGTTTAATGTAAATCCCGGCAGTTTTAGATTGATGCTCTTGGATATCACATTATTGTTTGAGCCTACAAGATTTCTCTCCTCACTATCAAGCCCCGTGACCTCCGACACCGGATCTATCCATGAAGTCACTTTCATAGTTATAGACTTATTTAATTCACCGATACTATTACAAAAAATAACCTTAAACTCTGCCTCTTTTTCGTAAAAGTCAATATGCTCATGTAACGCTGTTGAAGTATTAAGGCTGTCTGTCGTAACATCATCAATCTTTATACCATTTACACTCCAATTTGCCGTAAGTCTCAGTTTTGATTTAATTGCAAGCTTTGATGCATAAGCCACTTCCTCCTTAAGCTCTTTAGCCGTAAGCGTATCAACATCTTTATTTAAAGAAGCACTTATACTGCTGCCTGTCGCATTTGATACTGCAGAAATGCAGACATATTCAAATCCAATATTTCCACCTCTCTTAACAGACTGCTGTTTCTTGTACTTCGCATATGCAAGCATATCACTGCCGTTAGAAAAACCTTTTTTCACTTTGGTAATAAACTGGTACGAATACCCATTTGAATCAACATCATCCGTACTCTGCACCGCCTGCACTGACACTTTATCTGCCGCACCGACATTAACACTACCCACCGGCATAAGACTAATCACCATAGCTAATACCAGAATAAGCGACAATACCTTTACCCTTGATTTTTTGTTTTCTTCTTTCAATTCACAATCCTCCCTGTAAAAAATTTATAAAACATCATTTAAATATCACTGTTCACATATATAATGCGAACAATATTCATAATATACACTATTTTACACATAAACTCAAATCAATTCAAAATAACTGCTGTCACTGATTACCATACAGTTTTGACCCCTGCACCAATATATGATATTATAAAGGATATATGTTTTTTGACAACTTATGTACTGTTACGGATGACAGTATAGCGAGAGCGTGCCTACGGTACTATCTGTTATATTGGTTCAAGCGCCACGACATATCTTCCGACAAAAAACTAAAATTTACAAAAACGAAAGGAATACGATGATGACCAGAAAGAAAAAAAATCTAATCAGCTATGTGGTATTCGCACTTGTCTGCGTTGCCATTATCATCGCCGGAATATGTTATAAAAACTATTCCAATGAACAAAAAATCAAAAAAGCCGAAAAGAATGCTGTCACCTGTGTTGATGACTTAACAGGAAAGAAAATCGGTGTTCAAATCGGTACAACAGGTGACATATATGCATCTGATTACGAGGGTGACAAGAAGGGCACCGTTGTCGAGCGTTACAACAAAGGTACTGATGCCATCCAAGCACTCAAAGATGACAAGATAAACTGTGTTATCCTTGATGAACAGCCATCGCTTGCATATACTGAAAAAAACTCTGAACTTAAAATTCTAAAAGAAGAATTTGCCGTTGAGGACTATGCTATCTGTATTGATAAGTCAAATACTGACTTAAAAAGCAAAATAAATGATGCCTTAAAGAAACTTAAAGACGATGGCACTCTCGCAGATATAAAGAAAAACTATACCGGCAAAGACGAAGAAAAAGGAAAGTTTCCTTATAAAAAGAAAAATGTCTCAGGTAAGAATGGTACATTGAAAGTCGGAACGAACGCTTCTTTCAAGCCTTACGAATATTATGACAGCAATAAGATAACAGGTCTTGACATGGATATGATGCAGGCTGTCTGTGATGAGCTTGATATGAAACTCGAAATAGAGGACATGGAATTTGACTCAATCATAGCTGCCGTTACATCAGGCAAAGTCGATGTCGGCTGTGCCGGAATGACAGTAACCAAAGACCGTCTTAAAAATGTTGATTTCACTGACTCATACACGACTGCAAAACAGGTAATAATTGTTAAGGATTACAATGCAGCAATAAAAGCACAGTCTCTATCACAGAGAATACATGACAACTTTGTTTCCGACCACAGATATAATTATCTTATAAAAGGTTTTTCAAACACAATCGTTATCACGATTTTTGCCGTTCTCATGGGAATCATACTCGGTGCCATCATTGCACTTATAAGGACAACACATGACAACAACGGTACACTCCCTATCCCGAACCTTATATGTAAGATATATCTTACAGTTGTCCGTGGAACTCCTGCAATGGTACAGCTTTTGATCTTCTACTATATAATACTTGTATCAGTCAATTCAAAGATACTTGTTGCCATTATAGCATTTGGTCTTAACTCAGCAGCATATGTTGCCGAAGTAATCCGTTCGGGTATAAATTCAATAGACAAGGGACAGTTTGAAGCCGGTCGAAGCCTCGGTCTTAACTACAGACAGACAATGACTTCTATCGTACTTCCACAGGCATTTAAAAATGCACTTCCTGCACTGTGCAACGAGTTTATAAGCCTTATAAAAGAAACTTCGATAAGTGGTTATATCGCCATCGTAGACCTCACTAAAGCCGGTGACATTATCCGAAGCAATACATACGATGCGTTCCTGCCACTCATCACTGTTGCGATAATCTATCTCGTAATCGTTATTGCACTCACATCTGTTGCAAATGCACTTGAAAGGAGACTTAGAGCAAATGAACGACACTAATATAAATACTGATACAACTCCATTGATAGAAGTAGATAAACTTTATAAATCATTTGGTAAACATGAAGTTTTAAAAGGAATATCAACAACAATAAATAAAGGTGATGTCGTTGCCATCATTGGTCCGTCAGGCTGCGGTAAATCAACATTTCTTCGTTCCTTAAATCTTCTTGAAGATACGACTGACGGACATATATTATTTGAAGGAACCGATATAACCGATGATTCAGTCGATATAAACACGATAAGGGAAAAAATCGGTATGGTATTCCAGCAGTTCAACCTCTTTGAAAACATGACAGTTCTTGAAAATATAATGCTCGCACCTGTCAAGAGAAATAAAATGACAAAAGATGAAGCTGCTGCAAAAGCAAGAGAACTTCTAGGAAGAATAGGACTTGAAGATAAAGAAAATGCTTATCCTTCTACTTTGTCAGGAGGTCAGAAGCAGCGTATCGCAATCGTGCGTGCACTTGCGATGAACCCCGATGTAATGCTTTTTGATGAACCTACATCGGCACTTGACCCTGAAATGGTCGGCGAGGTACTTGAACTTATCAAAGAACTTGCCAAAGACGGCATGACAATGGTTATCGTTACACATGAGATGGGATTTGCAAGGGAAGTCGCAAACAGGGTAATGTTCTTTAATGACGGTGTCATAACTGAAGAAAATGAACCTAATGAACTTTTTGGAAATCCACAAAATGCACGACTCAAAGAGTTCTTATCAAAAGTTTTATAGGCTTTAGATTGCAATTTAACACTATCAGGAAAGTTTCCCACTTCTATTTTGCTTAGAGAACAAATTGATTGACTAAAAGGCACGGTATATACTGTGCCTTTTATTTTATATATTTTTCTATTATACATTAACAGCTCCTATAAGCAAGCCGCAGTCAATCTTTTGATAACCTCTTTGACATACTCCTCTGGTTTAGATGTTTGTCAATATGTGATTTTTTAGTGTCAGGGAAGTTTTTTCTGATATACTGTGATTGCCGTTAATAGTGTTGTGAGAAAACGGTATAGCGTACCACGAATATCCGCCTGAATTTGCTCCAATAACTTGACACCTATGTCACTTGCTATTATTATTACTATGTTATAGTGCAGTTTTTTACTGTCGATTTTACTATGGGATGAACAGTAATGTTTTGTGGGTTTATTCTTTTTAAATCATAAATCAATTACTATCTGCATATATAACATAATCGGTTTTCGTAATATACATATAAGTTAAAGGCATATAACAATATCTTACAGTATATATTTTACAAAAACCGAAAATAAACATATATAACATTTATATAGGAAAGGATTTTTTGATGCACTTTATTATTGTTTTTTTTATTTCGATGTTTCCACTTATTGAACTCAGAGGAGCTATTCCATATGCAGTTGCACAGGGACTTCCTCTTGTTCCGTCTTACATTATAGCTATTATTGGAAATATGCTTCCTGTCCCTGTTATTTTTCTTTTTGCAAGGAAAGTTCTTGAGTGGGGAGCTGACAAGCCGGTTATCGGTGGTTTCTTTACTTTTTGTATCGAAAAAGGAGATAAGGGCGGCAAAAAACTTCAGGAAACGGCAGGTAAGGGACTTTTTATAGCACTATTGCTTTTTGTTGGTATTCCACTTCCGGGCACGGGAGCATGGACGGGAACTCTCGCTGCAAGTTTTCTCGATATGGATTTTAAGTCTAGTGTCATCGCTGTTATGCTCGGTGTTATGCTTGCAGGTGTCATTATGGGACTTGCTTCTGCCGGAGTGTTTGGTGCAATAAGTGCATTGATACTTTGATACTTGCTCACAACATGGTATTTTTTCTTATGATATTTGCAATCCTAAAAATATCTGCTATTTACCCTCTATCATTACGGTTTTGCCTTTAAACGCAAAACCGTAATAGTGGATATTTTCGGGTTTTACACCTCGTCTGATAAGCTTAGCATTATAATTTTTTTCTTCTATCTGCTTTAATGCTGCTTCAACTGTTTCTTCCAGTGTGCTTTCTTTTCTCGGATTTATCACCTTAAATTCTATAATGATCCCCGGATAGTGAGCATTGTTTTTATCCTTTGGTTCTAACATTATGTCATATCTGCCAAAGCCGCTTTCTCTGTTTGAGGTTATGATATAATTGTCTGACTGGTCTACCATAAGACCGAGAACGAAACCATGGAAGAATCTTTCAGGTTCTTCGTCCGAAGGGCTGTTGCCTGTATCGAAATAACTGATGGTCTTTACTGTTACTTTGTTCATATATATATTCATACCATCTACATCTCCATTTATAAGTGCTTTTACAAACTCATTTGTCTCCCTTTTTACAGGACTTAACCATCTGAGTATCATATCTTCAAACATTAACCGTATCTCATAGTTTGTGAGAGCAAGCTGATATACAACTGCTTTTTTACGATCTCCTGTAAGTTCACTTGATGATATAACTTTAAGATATCCACTTGCAAGCATAAGGCTCCACACAGCATCTTCTGAATAATCAAGCTCCGAAAACACTATCTGTTCATCAATCGGAACTTTTATGTTTTTACCACTTATGAGCGTTTCCAGCATAGTTTTTATATAAGGACTTCCTTTTTGAACGAGGCTGTTTATAAGTCCATTTGAACTTGAATCTGCCCAATATGTTGTAAATTTCTTGAATTTAAGATAATTTATTATAGACCATGGATTATAAATATCTTTTTTATCACCAAACATAAATCCGTCATACCATGCTTTTATATCATCTTTTTTATCTGAAAGTCCAAATTCATCAAGTGAATCAAATACTTCCTGTTCAGTAAAACCAAATGCTGTTTCATATAAATTGGATGTTGTTGTGACCACTACAAGGTTATTTAAGTCACTGAAAATACTTTCACGGGAAACTCTGGTTATACCCGTCATTATTGCTCGCTCTAAATACGGATTTGTCTTAAAAGTTGAATTAAAAAG
>ERZ832317.2139-NODE-2139-length-23478-cov-5.255048_pt1 | contig 23478 bp, 16 predicted proteins | sample MGYA00519695_ERZ832317 | MGnify/ENA primary metagenome ERZ832317 (study PRJEB31850, sample SAMEA3708726) | human gut metagenome | biome: human gut; feature: human-associated habitat; material: faeces | place: China | collected 2014 ...
ATCGGGTCAAGCGCAGCTTGTCAACAATCTGCGAGCAGATTGAAATGTGAAAATTACGAAACGCAGCGAAAAAGGGGAGAGCAAGAATCGTCCCGTGGCCACAAATTTTCAATTCTTGAAAATTTCTTGCCCATCCGGGACTGCACTTCTGCAACGCTCCCGCGTTTTTGAAGTGCTCTTGTTGGGGCGTGCCTGCCCCAAACCCTGTTTCTTACTATTTGGAAATCACACAATTATGCACCACTGGGTCCACGAGAACTGACGCTCATCGGAGGCATAGAACTATAAAAAGATTTGCCATTCACAGTGTTTTGAGTCAACCCAATCAAATCAATCAACTGGCTCTCGTTATAGCTCTCTTGACAGTTATCCAGCACAGCACATTGGCAGCTATATACACCACTATCGTTAGAGACAACTCCCCACCATTCAAGGTCTGCCAAAAGTTTTCCAATCTTCTTGCGGTCAAAGCGTATTTCTTTTTCCAAAAGGGACGAGCAAATTTGTGGAGCAGACATCGGTTTTTGCTTTAATAGGAGAGCTAATGCCAATTCCTGTCCATGCAAACGGTGAAGCAAAAGACCTCTGCGAACCCAAATGTTCGATGCTTTTTTCATAGCAAATACCTCCTTTTTTAGATAGCTCGTTCACTTAAAATACGATTGATGTCCATTTGAAATTGCGCTCATTCACAATTGTTATGTTGACTTGAGTATATCATATTACACAATAAAAGACTACTGTTATATATCAGAACCTGCCCTTTTTCTTGCGTACGTGCGTACACGCACCGCAAAACCTCCGATAAACAAAAACGTACCCGAACCCTTTTTTTGTAAAGAATCGGGTTCGTACGACCTTGGTAGACGTTCCTACGGGTCTAGGAACCGCGGGCTAAGCGACTGTCCGCTGGACAGATCGCTTACGGTGCTGCGCACCGCCGCCCTGTTCGAGTTCTGCACCGTCCTGCTCTGACGTGAGACAGTGGCAGACGCAACAAAAAAGCCTCTAACTTTCGTTAGAGGCTTTCGTTTGGTGGACGGTACAGGACTCGAACCTGTGACCTCCTGCACGTCAAGCAGATGCTCTACCAGCTGAGCTAACCGTCCAGATGTCGTATCGACTTGATTATGATACCACATCTTTGGCCGGATTGCAAGCCTTTTTTGCAAATTTCTGCAAAAATCATTGCAGGGCCTTCCGGATGATGTTGTAGAGCACGGGTTTCATGGCGTCGATGTGGTCGGGTTTGCCTTCAAGGATGGACGAGTAGCACACCGACATGCACATGCTGCCCAGCGCCGTGATGCGCTGGTAGACTTCGCGCTCGGTCAGGCCGGCCATTTCGGGGCTGGACATGATGGCGTGGAGCAGTTTGCGCATCAGCGGCTCGGCCTCGCCGGAGGCTTCGATCTTGTCCAGCCCCGGCCAGACGAAGCTGCGCTCCAGAAAACGGAGCATCAGGGTGTCGTTCCGCAGGGCCTCGATGATGTGGTCGATGACGAAGATCATCTTGTCGGGAAAATCCATTGGCGCGCTGGCGCGCTCACAGGCCGTCACGGCGTCGTCCAGCAGCTGGTAGCTCACGCGGGCCAGAAGCGCCTGGGTCACAGCACCTTTGTCGGCAAAATAGAGATAGAAGGTGCCTTTGCCCACCTTGGCGCGGGAGGTGATATCCTCTACGCTGGTCTTGGATGCGCCCCGTTCCAGGAACAGTTCGTATGCTGCATCCAGAAGCGCCCGGCGCTTTTCCTGCTTTTTGCCTTCCACGGTATTCATGCTTTGGGTCGATTCCTCTTTTCTGCGATGTTCTGTCGTGTAAACATTATTTTAGCAATGCTTTCCTCCCGGCGCAAGCCCCAAATAGCCGATCGGTGTTAGACAATTTTCAGTGGATGATAAAAAAACTGACGTTTGGTCAGTTTTTGTCTTGACACTTTCCGCCAGCTGGTTATAATAGTGCTTGCTCAGAAGTGACTGCGAGTCATTTTTGAGCGCCAATTCTGTTCCAACATTTCAATGGAGGGTTTTCATGAAAAAGATCGCACAGGGCATTGTGCGTCTGCGCAAACTGATCTTAACAGTAGCCATCCTGCTGTTGATCCCTTCCGCGATAGGCGCCGTTGCCACCCGCATCAACTACGACGTCCTCACCTATCTGCCGCAGGAGCTTGACTCCATGATCGGCGAACGGGCATTGGAGGACGACTTCCATCTGGCCTCCACCGGTATGATCACGGTCGAGGGCCTGCCCACGAACGAGCTCATCGCTATGAAGAAGGACATCGACGCCGTGCCCGGTGTTACCCAGACCTTCTGGCTGAGCGATGTGATCGACCCCAGCATCCCTACCGAGATGCTCCCGGCGGACATCCAGCAGTTCATGTTCGGCAAAAATGATTCCACCATGCTCATCGTCCGGTTCGACGGCCCCAGCGCCAGCGACGAGACGATGAACGCGGTCAAGGAGATCAAGAAGGTGCTCCGGAAGGATACCTTCTTTGGCGGCATGAGCGTCATCCTGCAGGACACCAAGGCCCTGATCAATGAGGAGATGCCGCTGTATATCCTGTGCGCTGTGGGCGCCAGTATGCTGGTGCTGTTCCTCTCGCTGGAGAGCACCATCACCCCGGTGCTGTTCATGTTGGGCCTGCTGTTCCCCATCGTGTACAACTTTGGCACGAACATCTTCCTCGGCCAGATCAGCTACATCACCCAGGCGCTGTCCACCGTGCTGCAGCTGGGCGTCACGATGGACTTCTCCATCTTCCTGCTGCACCGCTATCAGGAGGAAAAAGAGCTTCGCTCCTCCAATGAGGAAGCCATGGTCAGCGCCATCTGCAAGACCATGACCTCCATTTCCGCTTCGTCGCTGACCACCATCGCAGGCTTCCTGGCCCTGTGTGCCATGCGCCTGACGCTGGGCCGCGACATCGGCATCGTCATGGCAAAAGGCGTGGCGCTGGGCGTCATCTGTACCGTCGTCATCCTGCCGGCGCTGATCCTGACCTTTGACAAGTGGGTCGAGAAATACAAGCACCGCACCATCATCCCGCAGCTGACCCGGACCAGCTACTTCGTCTCCAAACACGCAGCCCCCATTGTGGCGGTCTTCCTCGTGCTGCTGGTGCCCTTTGTGGCGGCGCAGCAGAAGACCGAAGTCTACTACACCCTGTTCGATTCGCTGCCCCAGGACCTGACCGGCATCGTCGGCACCAACAAGCTGGGCGAGGATTTCGGCATGACCACCTCGCACTTCATTCTGGTGCATGACGACCTGACCGCCACCCAGGTCTCCGACCTGTGCGACGAACTCAAGGACGTGGATGGCATCACGCAGGTCATCAGCCTGGATTCCGTCACCGGCCCCGGCTTTGATACCGGTCTGCTGCCCGACAGCGTGACCGAGATCCTGCAGTCCGGCGGGTACAAGCTCATCCTCGCCAACAGCTCCTATAAGACCGGTACCGACGCCATCAACAACCAGCTGGACGAGATGAACACCGCCATCAAGGCGGTGGACCCCGAAGGCGTCATCACCGGCGAGGGTGCCATGACCAAAGACCTGATCGAGGTCGCGGATGTGGACTTCAAGAACGTCAACGTCTGGTCCATTCTGGCCGTTGCCGCCATCATCCTGATCTCCTTCCGCAGCCTGTCCATCCCGGTGCTGCTGGTGGCCAGCATTGAAGCCGCCATCTCCATCAACATGGGCATCCCGTACTTCACCGGAACCCAGCTGCCGTTCATCGCCAGCATCGTCATCGGCACCATCCAGCTGGGCGCGACCGTGGACTACTCCATCCTGATGACCACCCGTTACCACGAGGAGCGCAGCTACGGCCGCACCCCGAAGGAAGCAGCCCAGCAGTCGCTGGAACATTGCAGCCAGTCCATCCTGACCAGCGGCCTGACCTTCTTCGCCGCCACCGTCGGCGTGGCGGCCATCAGCAAGATGGAGCTGCTGAAGAGCATCTGCCTGCTCATCTCCCGCGGCGCACTCATCAGCATGGCCGTCATCCTGATCGTCCTGCCCGCTGCCCTGATGCTGCTGGACTGGATCATCCGCCATACCACCCTGCACTGGCTGGTCCCCGAACCCGCCTCGAAATCTGAAAAGGAGTAATCACCATGAAGAAATCGCTTCGCTTCGCCAGTGCGGCGCTGGCGCTGACCCTCGCCGCCAGCATGACGATGCCTGCCTTTGCCGCAGGCAAGTCCGATTTTTCCAAGTCTGAGAACGTCTACGCCGTCATGAACGCCGATGGCTCCATCAAGAGCACCACCGTCAGCGAGCATCTGTACAACGCCAACGGCCTGTCCGGTGTGACCGATGTCTCTTCCCTGACTGACATCCAGAACACCGAGAGCGATGCCGCCTTCACCCAGGACGGCGAAAAGCTGGTCTGGAACACCGACGACACCGACGTCTATTATAAAGGGACCACCGACCGTGACCTGCCCATCTCGGCCAAAGTCACCTATACGCTGGATGGCGTGACCGACAGCCTGGAGAACCTGATGGGCAAGAGCGGCCACCTGACCATTCAGATCGACCTGACCAACAACGAGACCGGCACCGTGAATGTCAACGGCACCGACCGCACCATCGTCACCCCGCTCATCACGGCGGTGGGCGTCATCTTTGGCGAGGACGCCTCGAATGTGACCGCTGAGCACGGCGTGATCGAGTCTGCCGCCAAGAGCAACGTGGCCGCGTTCGTCACCCTGCCCGGCGTGAAGGATTCGCTGTCCGGCCTGCTGCCGGAGGACCTGTCCACGGTGGAAGATTATTTGCAGGACAGCGTGACTGTGGAAGCCGATGTGGAAGATCTGGCAGCTCCGCAGATCATGCTGGCCGCAGCCACCAGCCCCGATGCGCTGGGCACGGACAATGTCTTTGACCTCGACAGCATCAACGAGCTGACCGACGGCATCCAGCAGCTGAACGACGCCATGAGCCAGCTTATGGACGGTGCGTCTCAGCTGGAAGACGGCGTCTCGCAGCTGGCCGGCGGTACGCTGGCTCTGCTGGATGGTGCATCCCAGCTGAAGACCGGTGTTGCCGCGCTGGACAACGGCCTCGGCCAGCTGACCAACGGCCTCGACACCCTGACCTCCAACAATGCCGCCCTGAATGCCGGTGCCCAGCAGGTGGCCGACGGCGTTTTGGCTTCCGCAAACAAGACCCTGATGGAGGGCGGCCTCATCGACACCCCCATGACCTGGGACAACTATGAAGCCGTCATCGACGAAGTCCTGACCATGAACGACAAGACGCTGGCCGCTGCCCGCAAGAAGATGGTCCGCACCATCTGGGAGCAGGCCCCCAGCTTCAAGGACAGCCAGCTCGACCTGGCCCTCTACCTCTCCGCGACCAAGACCAATCATGATCTGGAAGCAGCCCTCCGCCTGATGCAGAGCTATGATCCCTCCATGATCTGCGGTCTGGTGCAGCTGCTGACCAATGCCGACGCCCGGCAGATCGCCCACGAGGAGCTCAAGCTGCAGGCCGAGAACAGCGACGATATCGCCAGCGTTCGCGCCCTGAAGACCAGCCTGAGCCAGATCCAGTACTTCGTTTCCAGCGTCAACCAGTACACCAGCGGTGTCGCCACTGCGGCCGACGGTGCCCACTCTGCCAAGGACGGCAGCGCCCAGCTGGCCTCCGGCAGCAAGACCCTTTACGATGGCGTGAACACCCTGAACAACGGCGTCAGCCAGCTGACCGACGGTGCCACCCAGCTGAGCGATGGCCTGGTCCAGTTCAACGAGGAGGGCATCTCCAAGCTGACCGGCTCGCTGGACACCGACCAGATCCACGCCCTGAAGACGGTCCTGGACGAGATGACCAGCCGCCTGGAGAACTACACCAGCTTCGCCGGTGCACCGGAAGGCGCTTCTTCCAACGTGAAGTTCATCTATAAGACCGGTGAGACCGTGGCCGCCGCCGAGAATACGGCTGTGGCCGAGACCACCACCCAGGAGGGCAACTTCTTCACCCGCCTGTGGGAGCGCATCGTGAATCTGTTCAAGTTCTGAACATTTTGAAGTAGAAGGAAAACAGGAACGCCCCCTGGTATCGCAGCGATACCAGGGGGCGTTTTGCTGCCATTTGGCAGGATAGAACGTTCTCAGAACCAGTTGATGTCCACGATGACCAGCTCCGGCGGATTGTTGATGCGGGGGACCGGCGTACCCTTGCCGTCACCCAGACCGCGGCTGATGATGAGGGAGGTGTCGCCGATCTGATGCAGCCCCTCGGTCAGCGTTGGCAGAACGCCCTGATCCGGCGTGTAAAGCCCGCCGATGCCGGGGATGCGGATCATCCCGCCGTGGGTGTGGCCGCAGAGCGCCAGATCGACCGGCACGTCAGAGAAGAAGCCGTCCTCCAGAAAATATTCCGGGTAGTGGACCAGCAGCAGCTTGAAGGCATCCAGCTGCTCAAAACTCTCGAAATATGCACTGGCGTACCGCTCGTAGGAAGCGGGTGCTTCGGCCACGCCGCCGATGGCGATGGTGTTGCCGTTGACCTCCAGCGTCTCGGTCTCGTCTGCCAGGAAGTGGACGCCGATGGCCTCCAGATCTGTCCCGATGGGGGAGTTGTGAAAAACGATCTTGGGCCATTCGTGGTTGCCGGGCACGTAGTACACCGGCGCGATCTTGACCAGCTCGGTGCACAGGTCGGTGACGACGGAATAGTCGTCCACCAGTTTGTCGTTCATGTCGCCGGTGATGGCGATGATGTCCGGCTTGAGCGCGGTGATCCGCTCGATCAGATCCGCATTGTGGTCGCCGAACTCATGCAGATGCAGATCGGACAGCTGCACGACCCGGACGTTCGAGGTCAGCTTGTCGGACTGGACCTGATAGTAGCTCTCGACGAAGCTCTGATGCTTTGCAATAAGGGTGAAGATGCCCCACAGGGCCGCCAGCAGCACCGCCAGCCCCAACACGAACTGAAGAATGCCCAGGACGATTTTTTTCAAAGGGCCGAAACGGGCCTTGCGGGGTGCGTAATGAGAAGCCAAAGATTATCCCTCCTGTCTGGTTTTAGAGCGCATTGCCTCGCGCAGCAGTGCGCGGATGGAATAGGCATTGTTGGCCTTGCTCTCCGAAATGCCGATGGCGTATTCGTAGGTCGCCTCGGTGCTCTCGGCGTTGTAGGCCGCGATGAGGCGGTGGAAGTAATCGGCAAAGCTCTCGGCGTCCTCCATCCGGCACTGGTCGAAGAAGCCGATGAACTGCTGGCCGCCGTTGTAATAGACGGTGCCGCAGGTGGCCGAGGCTTCCTTCAGGAAGCCGGCAAACTGGTCCAGCATCGCGTTGCCGCGTTCGCGGCCGTAGGCGGTGTTGATCTGGCTCAGGTTGGTCAGCTCCACCACCACACAAACGGTATCGTCCGGCAGGACGCGGCTACTGTTGTTCCGGATGAACAGATCACAGGCGGTGCGGTTGGGCATATCCAGCGACTGCTCGGTGAAGAACATGTATTCCACAAAGTCCTGGATACGGCCCAGCAGGATGGCGCCGCAGACGCCCAGGATGAAGAAGACCGCGACGCCCAGCAGGATGTACAGCTTGACGTTGATCTTCTCGCTGACCGTGGTGCTGGCCAGAACGCCCAGATTGACCGCGCCGCAGTATTCGTTGTACTCCTTCATGGTGATGGAGAGGCTCTCATACAGGGAGTTCAGCTGACTCTGCAGGGCGTCGATCTCCTGTTCCACAGACTGCTGGGAGAAGGCCTTGTTCTTGCTGGAAACGTCCGTGGAGTCGGATGCATCCTGGAACACGTCGATGATATACTGGCAGTAGGCAGCGTCGATGACGTTGCTGGACTTGCGGTTCAGGATCGTCACGTAGTCGCTGATGAGGGTGTCGTAGACGGTGGTGCGGTCTACTTTGGTGTCATACTCGTAGACATCGTTCAGCACGAAGCCGCCGGCGTCATCCTCGGTGCCGGTCCGGGCTCCTCTTTGATAGTAGAGGGAGCCGTCCTTGTTCTTGTTGCCGTAGCTCTGGATGACTTCCAGTACGGCGGCGACCTTCTCGGTGTCCACATCGCCGTCCATGATGTAGGTGTTGTAGCGCTCCTGGTATTTTTTGAGCAGGACTTCCCGGTTCTGCGTCAGCTTGCCGCCCAAAATCTCGGAGAAGAGATAGGGGATCTCAACGTCGCCGACGTAGTTGTACTCATCGAGCAGGTCCGAGAGAGACATCCCGGTGTGGGAAGAGATGAACTCCGGGTGCGATTTCTGGCAGTTGATGAGGTTGGAGGAGATCTCGGAAACGGTGTTTTTCAGGATCTCCGCCTGTTCGAGGTAGTCGTAGCCATGGCCGTCCAGCGCAGAGGCATTGTTGGGGATGGTGTAATAGTCCACGTATTTTTCGCCGAAGCTGGCAAAGTAGCAGCTCAGGATCTCATCCAGCATGGTGCGGGCGTACTCGGTGTTGTAATTGCTGCTGAGCGAGAGCGTGACGAGGTATTCGGTGGATTGGTATTCCTCCACGTCCTCACCTTTTTCAATTTTGGCCGCCTGGGTCTTGGCCACATCGTCGGGCACGATGGGGGTGACCGTGCCGCCGGAGCGGATGGTATCCACGTTGACGGTCAGGTCCAGATTTTCAATGGCCTGCTTGACGACGGAGGAAGAGAAGATCTCCGAAACATCCAGTTCGCCGCCGCTGGGGGTCTTGCCGTCCTCGGCCTGGGAGTAGTTGTATTTGATGATGGACTGCGCCGTATAGGCCTGGTTGTTGGTGGCATAGCGCATGAAGAACACGCCTGCACAGAACGACATCAGCGCGATGAGCGGCCACCATTTTTTCAGATATCGGATGATGTTAAAGCTTTTCATTTCGTTTTGTCCTTATCGCGGATGACTTTGCTCTTGGCGAGGACCCAGGCGCAGAGTGCACAGAACGTGACGCCGCCGGTCAGGATCATCCACTTGATGCTCAGCTCGTCGGCCAGGGAACGTTTCTCGAAACTGATGGTCAGGTAGTTTTTGGTCTTGTAGCGGATGTATTCCTTGTTGAGGATCCGGGAGGTCTCGATAAGGTTCTCCAGCTTCTGCTTCATATCCTGGATCATGCTCTCGGCGGTTGCAACGCTGGAAGGCGTATTGGCCGTCTGGGCATTCATCTGGCGGATGGCGTATTCGTTTTTCTGGATGATGGCCATCGTATCGTTGGCGGAGTCGTTGGCGCTCTCGGCTGCCGAGGCTTGGTAGTCGATGGCGACCTTGGTGCGGGACATATAGAAGTTGTTCTGGGTGTCCAGCGTGGGGATCAGAACAACGGCAGTCAGGGCCGAATCGTAGATCTCGATGGTGTGCAGGCGGTTCTGGTATTCGGCCATGAGTTTCTGGTAGCTGATGTTCTTCAGAAAGTTCTGGTATTCCAGCTTGCTGATGTAGCGTTCCCGGTTTTTGGAGAGGCCGCTCTGCAAAACATAGGAATCGTATTTTTCAAGATCGATGCTGGTGAAATTGTCCACCTTCTGGCGCAGAGAAGTGAAGGTCTCGCCGGTGAGTTCGGAGCGGAAGGTGCCGTTCTCCTTGGCGTTGGTGTTCAGGAAGCGGTGGAGCTTCTGGCACTCCTTATCAAAGAAGGAGCCGATCTCCATGTACTCCTGCTTGTCGCACTCGGACCAATCGGGGGAGATGCCCATCTCGACGTAGGTATAGTCCTCGTAGAAGGCCTCTTTGTAGGACGCGATGATCAAGCCGAGCATATCTCTGGCCGAGATGCGGGGGCCGATCTCGTCGTTCTTTTCGTAGGTGATGGTGTAGGTGGTGGCGATCTTATAGCTCGTGGTGTCGGAAGGCAGCTGCATTCCGTTGACGTTGGAAGCCCAGGCCGTGATGTTTTCAGCCATATCCTGCGCGGTGACCTGGCCTTCGAGGCCGGCCTTCGCGATGGCGCGGTCCAGCACGTCGTCCGATTTGATGAGCGAGATGTTGAACCGGGTGTTGTTGGGGTAAAGCCCTCTGGTGGCTTCCTCGTAGTTCAGGGCGATCATCATCTTTGCGGTGCGGGCTTTCAGGTGGTACATCACGAAGCTGGTGGAGCACATCACCAGAAGGATGAGGGCCAGGTAGAGGAGGCGGTGCTTCCACAGCCCCTGGAAGAGAAGTTCGACCAGCGCCCAGAACTTACTTTTTTGCGGGCGGTTCGGTTGGTTTGTTTTGGGAGATGGCATGGTTGTAGATCACCTCGTTTCGATCCAGCAGCTTCATGGCGTGGCCGATGGGCAGCAGCATGAAGATCGTGTTCATATAGCAGTAAAAGGCGGTGTTGTCGGTCGCGTAGGTCACAAACGCATAAATGGTGCAGTACAACAGCAGGAAAGCGGTCTCGGTGCCGTACTGCTTCTGGCACCAGACGACCTTGCCATGCCAGCTGAGCCAGATCCAGAAGGAAAAGCCCCAGAAGCCAAGCTCAATGTACATGGTCACAAGGTCGTTGTGCATCCCGCCGAAGTCGTGGGTGCCAAAGACGCCGATGCCCGCTGCGTTCATGATGCTGATATACCGCGTGACCCAGCCGATGCCGTAGCCGCGGAACGTAGGGCTGAAGGAATACAGGTCGGTGAAGGCTTCGTACAGGCCCTTGCGGCCCATGGTGTCGATGCCCAGGGTGTCCACCGTCCAGCTGAACAGGCCCGACCAGATGAAGAAGACGTAGAACAGGCAGGCGGCGATGGCGAAGATGGAGATGGAATGGAGCACAAAGTTCTGCCCCTTGGGCTTGAGCCGGGTGATGAACAGGTGCATCACCAGCACGCCGAGCATACCGATGAGGGCGATGCGCTTGAGACCCAGATAGAAGAAGCCCGCCGCCAGTGTGAGATGGACGACCCGCCGCCAACCTTTTTCAAAGAGGGCGTAATAGAGGACCATCAGACCGAACCCGAAGGTCAGGTCGTGGACTTCCAGCGCTTTGATGGGCGCATTGGTGTCTACGCCGCCGGATTTGGCAAAGGCGATGAAGCCAGTGATGAACTCGCTCAGGCCGTAAGGCCGGAGGCTGTCGAACACCAGGATGCAAACATTGGCGATGCACATGCCGTAGAAGGTGTAGTCGATGGCTTTGCCGCCGAACAGATACACTGCTGCGCACATCGAGGTAAGCGAGATCATGTGGTAGAGGATGGTGGAACACCCGCGGGACATGTAGTTCAGCTGCTGGAAATCCAGCGACCAGACAAGCATGGACCACGCCGCCATCATCACAAAGGGGATGAGAAAGATGATGTAATATTCCTCGATGAGGGGCAATCGGTTAAAGTCTCCGGTGATGAGCAGAAAACAGGCGGCCAGGCCGACCACGGCGGCCTGCACCAGGTACTTCATGAACCAGGGCAGGCCCATGCCGCGGTACCAGAACCCGATGCCCATCATGGCAATGTAGAGCAGCGGCAGCCAGAACGGCCGCTGCGCCGATTTCCGCTTCAGGAATTGTGTTCCTCCATGCTGCGCAAGATACTCCCAGTTTCCGCTGCCATATCCCCCAAAGAGTAGTTTTATAAAACTTTGCATCTGCCCTCCTGTGCGAGCCTGCGGGCAAGCCGCGGCTCTTCGCGTTCGTTCAGTTCAAAAGCTCCACGATGGCCTGATAGTTGCGGGCACAGTTCTGGTCATCCACCTGGTCGAACAGCGCGTCCACACGCTTTGCGTAGAAGGGGGATATCGTGCCGTTCTGAGCCAGAGCGCGGTCCAGCTCCCGGAAGAGCGCTGCCTGCTCGGTGACCACAGGCCCGAAGCCGTCGTCCCGGTAGCTGAAGTAGCCGACGTCGTGGTGCACGCCCCAATACTGCGCCTCATCGAACTGGTAATAGAGGAGGGGCTTTTTCATATAGGCAAAATCGAACTGTACGCTGGAAAAATCGCTGACCATGACGGCGGATTCCATCAGAAGGGTCTGCACATCGGCCTGACCCAGCGCCGCGATCTTCACCCGCGGGTTGGCGGTGTGGAAGCTGCTCAGAAAACGCTGCACCTCGAAATGAGGGTAGAAGACGGCCTCATAGCCGTGCTTCTCCAGCAGCGCCTCCAGCTCCGGGCTGGAGATGACGTCCTGCCAGTGCCGGAAATAGTCGCTCTGCTCAAACTCGGCCTGGGTCTTCCGCTCGATGGCGTAGGTGCGCCAGGTGGGCATCAGCAGCAGCTGGCGCTTGGTCTCGTGGGGGCGCAGCAGGGCGTCAAACCGGCACAGACCCAGCCGTTTGACAATACCAGCTGGATAATGATAGGCGGATTCTACAAAATCTCGTTCTTTTTGCAGGGAGCAGACGAAAAGGTCGGTGCGGATGTTGGGGTAGTGATACCATTTCATGTCGTCGATGATGACCCCATGCTGCAAAAAGGCGCGGGGGCCATGGACCACATGGAGCTTGTCGAGCATGTAGTAGCTGTCGATCTCCGGGGTGTAGCCCAGCACATGGGTGCTGATCTTCATCTCCGATGCGGCGCAGAGCAGATAGTGCTTCCAGCTGCGGTAGGGCACGACCCGGCCCAGCGCCTGCACCCGCTCATAGTCCGGCAGGGTGGGGTCTGCCACGAACCAGCTGTTCAATTCAGGATGCTCCCGGTTCAGGTAGGCAAAGATGTGGTAGCCGTTGTCCCGCGCTTCGCGGCCCCGCTCGGAGACGAGCCAGACATGCCGGTAATCCTTGTTCCAGCACTTCAGAACGGCAGCACAGCAGGTGGCAGTTTCATATTTCAGGAGTTCCCGCAGCAGATGGAAGGCGCGCCGGGTCTTTCGCAGCAGATCGTTCATAGACGTCGTTCCTTTACATTCAGTTGATAATACAGAAAAAATTCCGATTCATCAGGCGTTCTTCACCACATCGTCATACAGGGCCAGCAGCTGGTCGCAGTAGCGCTCCAGCGTCATCATACGGTCTTTCTTCTGGATGCAGTGGGCCGACATCTCGGCCAGCAGGGACTTGTCTGCATAGAGTGCCCGGATCTTTTCTGCGTAAGCGGCCGGGGTGAAGGTATCGTTCAGGATGCCGGTGCGGCCCTCTTCCACCAGTTCCGGGATGCCGCCGATCCGGTTGCAGAGCACCGGGGTGCCGAGGGACTGGGATTCCAGCAGAGCTAGCGGACAGTTTTCGTACCAGATGGACAGGTGCAGGGTGAACAGCGCCCCGGCCACGAGGTCTTCGAGCGCTTTGCCGGTCTGGAAGCCGACGTACTTCATGTTGGGCAGGGTGCAGGTTTTGCACAGATCTTCCATGGGGCCGCTGCCTGCGATGACGAAGGGAATGTCCGGCAGCAGCTTGCAGGCTTCGAGGATGCGGTCGATGCCCTTTTCCTCCGAGAGGCGGCCGAAGTAGAGGACGTAGTCTCCCTTTTCGGCAGGGGCAGCCGCAGCGACCCGGCTCAGAAAGTTGTGCAGCATCACCGTCTTGCCCCGGAAGCGGGGGACGGTGAGGAGCTTCTTCTCCAGGAACGCACTGGGGCAGATGAAGCGGTCGATCTTGTCATAGACGTGATTGCACTCGTAAAGGGTGCCCTCCACGGCACCGATGAGGCTCTTGGGCAGCGAGCCGTGGATGCAGCGCTTTTTCACGCAGGGCCACTTGCTTTTTTTGCCCATGCAGGCTTCGCAGAGCTTTTTGGAGTTGAACTCCATCATCATGTGGTTGGGGCAGAGCATCTGCACATCGTGCACCGTCTGCACCATGGGCACCCCGCATTCCGCCCCGGCGCAGATGACCGAGGGCGTCAGCTGGAAATTGATGTTGTTGAAATGGATGAGGTCGGGCTGGAACTGCCCGATGACCTGCTTCAGCTTCCGTCTTGCCTCAAACGAGTAGAGGATGCGGAAGGGGTAGAGCAGCTTTTCCGGCCCGGCGTTGTGGAAGTCCATATTGGTGGTGGCGAGGTGCAGGGCATTGCCGACGGTGTTTTTTTCGTCGTACATGCCAAAATATTCGACCTCGTGGCCCCGGCGGGTCAGCTCCTCGCCGATCTTGAGGAAATAGGTCTCTGCACCGCCGCGGGGGTAGAGAAATTTATTGACGAATAAGATCTTCACAGAGTCCAGCCTTTCGTTGCGAAAAGTAGAATCGGAGGATTCCCATATAATAGGTATGTATAAACAGTTTAATAATAGCATCATCCCTCTTTTTCTGCAATATGTATTCACAGAATCATCGCAATTTGGCGGGGCAAACGGCCCAAAACCGTAAAAAACCGTGGGCGGCGGAATGGCATCTTCCGCGCCCACGGTTCGTCAGGGGTGGATATTCGGTCAAAGATCGTAAAGTGCGTTCAAAAATTTATTGCAGCGTGCTCGGCGCGTCGCTCAGGTTGTGCACGATGCCGTACCAGCGGCAGTTCGTATGCTTGCTCAGGTCCACATCGCTGAACTTGGTCACGCCCGAACCGTTGATGTCCGCATTGAAGACCTTGTACATCGTCTTGCCTGCCGGGCTGGCCGGGAAGACGTAGGCCGTCAGGCCGGTGGGCCAGGTATTGGAAGCAACGTACCATTTGAGATTCGTGATGTAAACGACATACTGGCCGGAGCCGAACTGGAACCCCTTCTGGTAGGTGTCGATGTAGCAGCCCGAGAAGCGGGTGCCGTTGCCACGGATGTATGCGAAGACGGTGTTCTCCAACAGGGCCTTTTTGGTGTCGTTGTCGCTGTAGTTGAAATCGAAGCACCAGGCGTGAATGTTGTGGAAGATGCTGCTGCCGTTGCACGAGAGCGCCGTCTTCACGTTCAGGATGACGGTGTCGCTGTACATCGAATCGCCGGTGTCATAAATGCCCACGGCGTTCGGGTAGTCCAGCGAAGACTCGATCATGCAGTTGCGCACCATCAGCTCATACGAAAGGTTCGCTTCCGTCTGACCGTCGCCGGTGGTCATAGAAGCGTCGTTGAATTTGCCGCAGATGCCGTACCGCTGAAAGTTCTGGATGGAGATGTGGTCCAGCAGGGTGCATTTCTGCCGTGCCACGGCGATGCAGTCGTCTGCCTTGAAGTTCGCGTTGACCTTGCCGTTGCCCCGGATGAACATGTCCTGCTGGGGCGTTTCGGGCGGGTACATCTTGCCGCGGATCTCGATGAACCGGTCCACCTTGGTGCTGGCCGTGCATTTCAGCTCGGCGTTGTCCAGTTCCATGTAGCACTGGTCGAATACCAGCTTGCCGGAAAACGCATACACGCCCTTCGGGAAATACAGCGTCTCGGCCGGGTGCGCGGCGATGAGCGCGTTGAACGCGGCCAGGTTGTCGGTGGTGCCGTCCCCTTTGAAGCCGTAGTCCAGCACGTTCAGCATTCCGCTGCCGCCGCCTGTGCTCAGCGTGGTGCCATTCAGGTCGTATACCATATCAGTTTGCCTCCATCAGGGTCGTGATCTGTGCGTCGGTCAGCGCCGTGTCGAATACCTGGAAGTCGTACACCGCGCCATTGAAGAAACGTGCCTTGCCGTCCGTAGTTTCGCCTGAGGCGGCGGTCCACGAAGCACCAAGGATCAGCGAACGATCCACGGTCTTGTTCGCGGCATAGTTCGGGATGTTCTTCCACTCGGTCAGGGAACCGTACGACAGGAACCGGAACTGCGTCCCCTTGATCTGGAGCAGAAACTTCAGTTTCTTCCCGGATTCGATCTTGACAAAGTGACTGCCGTAGGTGAACATGTTCATGCCCACGGTTCCGTTGGTCCATGTTGAAACTATGATGCCTCTTTGATCGTTGGTGATATCGCTGAAGCAATCAAGCAAAGTTGTCACCGTATTAACTGCACTGTCAGCCACCGTAAAGGTGGCGTACACCGTCAGATTCATGCCGGTGTCGATGGTTGCGAACGGCTTGATCCCCGTGTCGATCCATTCTTTGTTGGCCGGCACAAAGGTCTTCTGAGCCGCCAGTTTATACCGCGGCGTCGGCAGGCCGCTGATGGGGGTGTCCGGCTGGCTGGGGGGATCTGGCTGGCTGGGGGGATCTGGCTGGCTGGGCGTGGGCGGGACATCGGGCAGGCTGCTGCCGCTCCAGAGTGCGGCCAGTGCGTTGTAGTGGGGCAGCATCTCGCCGTTGTCGTAGACGGCGTGGCGGAACAGCGCAAGGATGAGCCCGCGCTCCTCGTCGGACAGGCCGGATGCGGCGTTGCGAAGCTCTCGCTTGACCTGCTGCAAAAACTGCTGCCAGGCCGGGGTGCCCGGTTCGGGCAGGGTTGGGTCCGTGGTGCCGGAGTTGGTCAGCACCCTGTAGGGGACGCTGGCGCTGGTCATGGTGCGGGTGCCGTCGGAGCCTTCAAAGGTGACGGTCCCGCTGCCGCCCTGTGCAGTGACGAGGGCGGGCACCTCGACGGACCCGTCGGCCACAAGAGTGGTCAGCGGCCCGGCCGGACCGGGCAGATGCCAGAACGCTGCAACGGTGGTGCCGTCCCACTCGCCGGAGCAGACGACCCGCAGCCGATAGACGCCGGTGTTGTGCGCGTAGCCAAGCAGAAGCCCGCCGGAATAGCCCGAAAGGACGGCGCGGCCGTTGGAGCAGAGCGTGATTTGTTGTTCGATCATAGAAAACCTCCCATCTGTAAAAAAATCGAGTGCAAGCAGGAACAGGAAAAAGCAGAACGCTGCCCTGTGCAGGGAAAACGACGCTAAGGGGAATGATCCATTCGATTTGCCTCCTTTTGGTTGTGAAATGGCTGCGCTTATGTGTGAAAACAGTATAAATCAACAACAGCAAGTTGTCAATATGGAATTTGAAGATTTTGCAGCGTGGGTTCAGATGCGTTGCAATCGCGCGGATGGTGCGTTATAATACAACCACACAGACACGACCAGGAAGCCCAAGGGATGCAGTGTAAGAAAGGAACGTGGATATGAACTATATCATGGCGCTGGATGCTGGGACGACCTCGAACCGCTGCATCCTGTTCAACAAGGCGGGCGAGATGTGCAGCGTGGCTCAGAAAGAGTTCACCCAGTATTTCCCGAAGCCGGGCTGGGTGGAGCATGACGCAAACGAGATCTGGACCACGCAGCTGGGTGTGGCGCTCTCGGCCATGAACCAGATCGGGGCCAGCGCGTCGGACATCGCGGCCATCGGCATCACGAACCAGCGCGAGACCACCATCGTCTGGGACCGTGAGACCGGGGAGCCAGTCTATCATGCCATCGTCTGGCAGTGCCGCCGCACCAGCGCCTACTGCGACGAACTCAAGGCGCGGGGCCTGACCGAGACCTTCCGGGCAAAGACGGGTCTGGTCATTGACGCATACTTCTCCGCCACCAAACTGAAATGGATCCTGGACAACGTGCCCGGCGCGCGGGAAAAGGCCGAGGCCGGGCGGCTGCTGTTCGGCACGGTGGAGACTTGGCTCATCTGGAAGCTGACCTGCGGCCGGGTCCATGTGACCGACTACACCAACGCCAGCCGCACGATGCTGTTCAACATCCACACGCTGGAGTGGGATGAGGACATCCTGCGGGAGCTGAACATCCCGCGCTGTATGCTGCCCACGCCTATGCCGTCCAGCTGCTTCTACGCGGAGGCCGACCCGATGCACTTTGGTTCGGGCATCAAAATTGCAGGCGCAGCGGGTGACCAGCAGGCCGCGCTCTTCGGGCAGACCTGCTTTTCGGCGGGTGAGGCGAAGAACACCTTCGGCACCGGCGGCTTTCTGCTGATGAACACCGGCAAAATGCCGGTCGTCTCGAAAAACGGCCTTGTCACGACCATTGCGTGCAGCAGCGAAAAAAGCGTGAATTATGCGCTGGAAGGTTCTATCTTCGTGGCCGGTGCGGCCATCCAGTGGCTGCGGGACGAGCTGCGGTTGCTGGAAGAAGCCCGCGACTCCGAGTATATGGCCCGGAAGGTGAAGGACACCAACGGCTGTTATGTGGTGCCCGCCTTCACCGGCCTCGGTGCGCCCCACTGGGATCAGTACGCCCGCGGAACCATCGTGGGCCTGACCCGCGGCTGCAACAAAAATCACATCATCCGTGCGACACTGGACAGCCTGTGCTATCAGGTGAACGATGTCCTCCACGCCATGGAGGCCGACTCCGGCATCGCCATGAAGGCCCTGAAAGTGGACGGCGGTGCCTGCGCCAATAACTACCTGATGCAGACCATGGCCGACATCAGCAGCCTGCCGGTGGAGCGCCCCTGCTGCGTGGAAACGACCGCTCTCGGCGCGGCCTACCTTGCCGGTCTGGCCGTAGGCTACTGGCAGTCCACCGATGAGGTGGTCCGGAACTGGTCGGTGGACCGCACCTTCCTGCCGGATATCTCGGCCGAGGAGCGCACCAGGCGCATCAAGGGCTGGAATAAGGCCGTGCGCTGCGCCTATCATTGGGCGTTGGATGAGGAGTGAAGCGGGACAATACGGCGGCTGAGAGGAAGCACTTCGCAATGAAATACGAAAAAAGCTGCGGTGCAGTGATCTATACCGTGCAGAATGGAATGAGGCTTTACCTTGTGGAGCAGATGCAGAAAGGGCATGTGTCCCTTTGCAAAGGCCATGTTGAACAAGATGAATCGGAACATGAAACAGCGATACGGGAGATACGGGAAGAGACCAACCTCGAAGTGGAGTTTGTGGAAGGGTTTCGGAAAACCATCGCGTATTCTCCCAGCACCGACTGCATGAAAACGGTGGTATTCTTTCTGGCACATGCAGAGCATACGGATGCGAGAGCGCAGGAGGAAGAGGTCAGAGCAATTCAATGGCTGCCATTTGAAAATGCCGTGGAAGCATTGACCTTTGATTCGACCCGTGAAATACTGCGGCAGGCAGATGCGTTTTTGGATGGGTGAGAACGATAGTTTTTGTGTCACCACTGGTGACACAAGTCAGCTGGACGAATCATCTGCTGATCATGTCTGGTTCCAAATCCGCAGAAGAACGGCATTTTTATCTTTCTCTTTGTGTAAAAGAACATTATTCAAAACGCGAATTGGAACGTCAAATGGACAGTAAACGGTTTACCTGACACTGGGTGAAACGAGAAGTGTGATTGAATTTACGGAGGAGAGAATGGGCGATTTTGCGGTAGAAGAGATGCTTGCGATGCAGCAGGCTCTACAGGAAAAATACAAAGACAAGTGGGAGCTGATCGGCCCGGAAGCGGGCAAACATAAATTGCTGTGGATGCTCGGTGAAGTGGGAGAGGTCATCGACATCATTAAAAAGAACGGGGACAAAACTGCTGTTGAGGATGAAGCGATACGGCAGCATCTTGTGGAAGAGATGGCGGATGTGCTCATGTATTACAACGATGTCCTGCTGTGTTATGGGATCAGTGGGCGGGAACTGAAAGAAGCGTATACCGCCAAGTTTGAAAAGAATATGACGCGCTGGTAAGAAAGCGCAAAAAGAACCCCCGGCCAGAGATGTTCGTCTCTCTGGCCGGGGGTTTTAACTATTAGAACTTATCCCATGACCACCGTGACTTCCACGGTCTCGCCGGGGGCGGCGATGGGGAGCACATTGCCGGGGATGGGAGAACCGTTGACGGTGACGCGCTTCACGCCCTTCTGCACGGCGTCGGGGTTCTCGACCCGGATGTGGTACACGGCCCCGCGGTAGCGGCGGGTGACGGTGAAGCCGGGCAGCGTGTGTGGGATGCAGGGGTCGATCTTCAGGCCGTCCAGCGTGGGCTGCACACCGAGGATGTACTGGCTGACATTGAAGAAGGTCCAGGCGGCGGTGCCGGTCAGCCAGCTGTTCTTTGCCTCGCCGAAGGTCGGGGCGTCGATGCCGGCGACCATCTGGCTGTAGACATACGGCTCGGTGCGGTGGATCTCCGAGATGTCCTCGATGTAGGCGGGGCAGGTCTTCTTGTAGACCTCAAAGGCGCGGTCGCCGTGGCCAAGCACAGTCTCGGCGCAGCTGATCCACGGATTGTTGTGGCAGAAGATGCCTGCATTCTCCTTGTATCCCGGAGGGTAGCTGGAGATCTCGCCGAGGTTGAGGCGGTAGGTGGTGTAGGCGGGCTGGAGCAGAACGATGCCGTATCGGGTGTCAAGCCGCTCTTCCACGCTCCGCAGCGCCTGCTCGGCCTGACCGGTCGTTTTGCCGATGCCCGCCATGACGCACATGCCCTGCGGCTCAATGAAGATCTGGCCCTCGTCGCATTCCTTGCTGCCGATGGGCTGGCCGAAGGCATCGTAGGCGCGGCGGAACCAGGCACCGTCCCAGCCGGCGGTCAGAGCGGCCTGCTCGACTTCCGCGATGGCGGCGCGGGCCTCGGCGGCCTCCTCCGGGAGGCTGCGGTGGTCGCACAGGTCGGCGTACTCGCTGCCGTACTTGACGAACATGCCCGCGATGAAAACGCTTTCGGCCACCGGGCCTTCGCTGGGGCCGGTGATCTGGAAGCTCTCGCCGGGGTGCTCGGAGAAGCAGTTCAGGTTCAGGCAGTCGTTCCAGTCGGCGCGGCCGATGAGGGGCAGGCCGTGGGGGCCGAGGTGGGTGCGGGTGAAGCGGAAGCTGCGGCGCAGATGCTCCATGAGGGGCTGTGCCTTGCTCACATCGTTGTCAAAAGCGACGGACTCGTCCAGAATGGACCAGTCGCCGGTCTCGCGGAGATAGGCGGCGGTGCCTGCGATGAGCCAGAGAGGGTCATCGTTGAAGCCGGTGCCAACATCGCGGTTGCCCTTTTTGGTCAGGGGCTGATACTGGTGGTAGGCGCTGCCATCCTCGAACTGGGTGGCGGCGATATCCAGAATGCGGCCGCGGGCGCGCTCCGGGATCATGTGGACGAAGCCCAGCAGGTCCTGACAGCTGTCGCGGAAGCCCATCCCGCGGCCGATGCCGCTTTCGTAGTAGCTGGCCGAGCGGCTCATGTTGAAGGTGACCATGCACTGGTACTGGTGCCACAGATTGACCATCCGGTCCAGCTTCTCGTCGCCGGAATGCAATTGCAGGGTGGAGAGCAGCTTGTCCCAGTGGTCGGCCAGCGCTCTGCGGGCTTCGTCCACCTGAGCGTCGGTGGCGTAGCGGGCCATCATGGCCTCGGCGCGGGTCTTGTTGATGACGCCGGGGGCGGTGAACTTTTCGTCCACGGGATTCTCAATGTAGCCCAGACCGAAGAGGATGGTCCGGGTCTCCCCGGCTTCCAGGGTCAGGTGGAAGTGGTGGGCACCGACCGGGGCCCAGCCGTGGGCGATGCTGTTGGAGCAGCGGCCCGCTTTGACGGCTTCCGGCTCGGCGGGGCCGCCGTATACGCCGCAGAAGGCGTCGCGGGCGGTGTCGAAGCTGGTGACCGGGGTGTTGGCCCAGAACACTGCATAGTGGTCGCGGCGCTCGCGGTACTCGGTCTTATGGTAGATGGCGCTGCCCACGACCTCCACTTCGCCGGTGGAGAAGTTGCGCTGGAAGTTGGAGCTGTCGTCCATGGCGTCCCACAGGCAGAACTCCACATAGCTGAACACATCCAGCTCTTTTATGGCATCCGTCTTATTTTTCAAAGTCAGGCGGTCCAGCTCACAGGCATCGCCGGTGGGCACGAACAGCTCCTGCGCAGCGGAAACACCGTTCTTCTCACCCTCCAGAATGGTATAGCCCAGACCGTGGCGGCAGGCGTAGCTGTCCAGCTCTGTCTTGGTGGGCTGCCAGCCGGGGTTCCAGACGGTATCGCCATCCTTGATGTAAATGTGGTGGCCGTCCATATCCAGCGGGGAGCTGTTATAGCGGTAGCGGGTCAGGCGGCGCATCCGCGCATCGCGGTAAAAGCTGTAGCCGCCCGCCGTATTTGAGACAAGACTGAAGAAATCCTCGCTGCCAAGGTAGTTGATCCAGGGCAGAGGCGTGCGCGGGGTGGTGATGACATATTCTTTGCGTGCGTCATCAAAATGGCCGAATTTCATAAATGCTTCCTCCTTATCAGCTGCCGGTAGCCCCGGCGGCATCGTTTTTGCGAAAACGATTAAGGCAGACGATCAAAGCATTCTCTTTGCTTCTAGCATAGCCCAAGCAGGCCAAAAAAGCAAGAGGATTTTCTAAAAAAATTCTGAAAATATCTTTCATAAATACGCATGTTTCCATGATTTTCAGAAAATTCATTTCAAGCACGCTTTTTGTGTTTCCTGTAAGCGAAAACGCTGAAACACAATTTATAGGTAATATTATATACGGCGAAAATCGTAACGAAACCGCAACGAAAATCTTTTGATTTTAACCGAAATGTAACGAAACCCATCCAAGATGCACAATTTCGGTTCTTCAGAAACGAACAAAACGCCAAAATTGAGTCAAAAGCAATGAAAGTTATTCTTTTGAGCTTGATTTTTCGTACAAAATACGCTATTATGAAATTGCGAAAACGATTAAGGACTTGATGGAGAACATCCCCCGTAAAACGTTCTTCGGAAGGAGGCAAACGAGCGATGCCGTCCCTGAAAGATCTGGCAAAGGAATGCGGCGTATCGGTTGCGACGGTCAGCAAGGCGCTGAACGACCAGCCGGACATTGCCGCTTCCACACGGGAGCGCATCCGCGCAGCAGCGCACCGTATGGGCTACATGCCAAACGCCGCCGCCCGTTCCTTGAAAACAAACCGTACTTACAATCTGGGCGTTCTGTTCGTAGATGAACGGCAGAGCGGCCTGACCCACGAATACTTTTCCGCCGTGCTGGACAGCTTCAAGGTGGAAGCCGAGAAACACGGCTACGACATCACCTTTATCAACCACAATATCAGCGGCAAGAGCATGAGCTACCTTGAGCACTGCCGCTATCGCAATGTGGACGGTGTGGTGATCGCCTGCGTGAACTTCTACGAGCCGCAGGTGGTGGAGCTGGTGAACAGCGAGGTGCCGGTGGTCACGATCGATCATGTGTTCAATAACCGCATGGCGATCCTCTCGGATAACGTTTTCGGCCTGAAGGCACTGGTGCGGCAGGCATGGGCCTGCGGCCACCGCCGCATCGCCTTTATCCACGGCGAAAAGACCGCCGTTACCGAGAACCGCGTTGCAGGTTTCTATCAGGCCTGCGAAGAGCTGGGCCTGAAGATCCCGGAAGCTTATGTGCGGGAGGGTATCTACCATGATGCCGACCGCTGTGCCGCCGAGACCAAAGCGCTGCTGGAGCTTCCGCAGCCGCCCACCTGCATCATCTTCCCGGACGATTTCTCCGCGCTGGGCGGCTACAACGCCATCAGCGAAAAAGGGCTTTCGATCCCCGAGGACATCTCGGTGATGGGCTACGACGGCATCTACCTTTCCCGGGTGGTCAAGCCTCAGCTGGTGACTTACCAGCAGAACACCGCCGCGCTGGGCCGCACGGCTGCCGACAAGCTCATTGAGCTGATCGAGCATCCAAGAGTGACCCTGCCCGAACAGATCCGCGTTTCCGGCAAATTGCTGGACGGCGGGTCGGTCAGCATTCTTTAATATGTCTCCAAAGGCTCTTGCTACGGAACCTTTTATGAAGAAAGTTTTTGCAAATAATGGAAAACCATGAAGGAGGTTTACCCTTATGAAAAAGATCTCTCGTCGTAATTT
>ERZ832317.2140-NODE-2140-length-23477-cov-3.271497_pt1 | contig 23477 bp, 20 predicted proteins | sample MGYA00519695_ERZ832317 | MGnify/ENA primary metagenome ERZ832317 (study PRJEB31850, sample SAMEA3708726) | human gut metagenome | biome: human gut; feature: human-associated habitat; material: faeces | place: China | collected 2014 ...
AAGGCAAACGGGCACGGGCGAGCAATGCTCGCCCCTACAAGAGTTTTTCGACAGTCTGAGGGGCTGTTTCACATCCCCCAAAAAGAAAGACCGAAGTTGTAAAGCCTTTTTTGGCTTTACAACTTCGGTCTTTTGCTTTAAGTTAATAGTTGTGAGCAAAAAAACTCAAAAGCAAGAACAGCATATCGAAATTTTGGAAAAAAGTCAACAGTTAAAATTTCGGATGCCGACAGAAATAAGAATATCAAAGCACAACGCGCTCTATCAGGCAAGCATCCAGCTTGAGGAACTGGATTACACAAAGTTGTATAGAGCTTATTCGGGAATCCGAAAATCGCAGATAGAGCCGCGTGTGTTATTTAAAGTGCTGGTGTGCGCCTACATGAAGGGCGTATATTCCAGCCGTAAAATAGAGGAACTGTGCAGGGAGAATCTGGTATTTCGCTGGCTGCTGGAGGATCAGAAAACACCGGATCACTGCACTATAACAAGATTTCGGGGCAACCGTAACCTGCAGGAAGCGTTTGAGGATTTGTTCTTTCAATATGTAAAGAAGCTGGAGAATAAAGGGTATACCGAGCACTCCGAGGTGTTTGTGGACGGAACCAAAATCGAAAGCAAAGCAAATCGGTATACATTCGTATGGCTAAAGCAGGTAAGCAAACAGCTTGAGAAAATCAAGGCACGGTTGAAAGAACTGGTATGTCCGCAAGGGAATCTGACCTCGACTAAGGTTGAGAAAAGACTGGAACAGCTCAATACGGAAATCAAGGCGCAGGGCATTGAAGTGAAAAAAGGCCGCGGGCACCATAAGCCGGAAATCGTTCGGGAGCGGGATGAACTGGCTCTCTTGTATCGCCGCTGGATGGAGTATAACAGAAAGAAGGCAATTTGCGGGGAGAATCGCAACAGCTATTCCAAGACAGACACAGATGCCACTTTTATGCATATGAAAGACGACCATATGCGCAATGGCCAGCTAAAACCCGGATATAATGTTCAGTTTGCTGTCAACAGCGGTTTCATAACCGGCATTGGCGTATTCAGCAACAGAACGGACTTCGGCACGCTGATTCCGTTTTTGACCTATTTATGGCATAAGCACGGAAAATCCTATCGCAATGTCGTGGCGGATTCCGGCTATGAAAGTCTTGCCAATTACCGCTGGCTGTTTGAAAATGGCCAGACTGCATTTATTAAGCCCGCCAACTATGAATCGGGGAAAAAGCGTTCTTCAAAGTCACAGGTTGGCAGAATGGAAAACATGGGCTATTACGAACCGGATGACTGCTTTATCTGCAAGAACGGCAGACATCTGGATCTCAGTTCTCACTATACCTCCCATGCGAAGGACGGTACAGAGCGCAAAATCTCTGTTTACCGCTGCGAGGACTGCTCCGGCTGCCCTTACCGTGCAGCCTGCTGTAAGGCTAAAGACAGCGAAAAGCGCAAAGAAATTTTTGTCTGCTGGGAATTTCAGAATCTGCGCAAGAATTCGTATCACAACATTACCACCGAGGAAGGAAAGCTGCTGCGCTGCAACCGTTCCATTCAGGCAGAGGGTGCCTTCGGACAGCTAAAGCACAATCGGAATTTCAAGCGTTTCCTTACCGGCGGTAAAGTCAAAGTCCTGGCGGAGCTTCTGTTTTTGGGGCTTTCCCAAAACATTGCTCACCTGCTGGCAAAGTGCAACAGTGGACTGCAAAATCTGCATTTGATTCAGCCTAAAGCATACCTGAATTTCTGATTTTTGAAAATTTGGAAAACAGGCTCCTCTGGAAAACAATCGTTATTCAGAAGGGCCTGTTTGAGTTATCTGTTTTTTGGAAATTAGGGGGTCTATGGCGAGTGTTTTTGTGCTTCTGGAAACATTTAACCGTAAAGGGGCTGCTGCACTTGGAAATTTTCCTTGTGCAACAGCCGCTTCGGAAAATTAAGGGAAGGCAAACGTAGAGCACTCGATCGGGTTGAATGAAATACTAATACAATATACAAGCAAGGGAAATCTTGTGATCGCTTATTTCATAAGGGTTTCCCTGCTTGTTACGCTACAAATACAATATGACCATATCCTTATACGAATCAAGTAGTGCAAGAAAGAAGGAAATCTATTTATAAAGTTACTGGATTTTTTGTTCATTGGGCTTATCGCGGGATGGGCGGCTCTGGCTGCGGAAAAAACGGTGCCGCAGCGGTTCGAAGGGGTAACGTGAGCGAAAGCGAACGTTAGCAAGCATTGCATGTGTTTATACACACAAGCATATCAGGGACACCCTGAAACCCATTCTCAAAGGAATATCCATCAACAATTTCGAAAATGGTGCAGCTATACTATGGATAATCGATGCATCTATGCAGGACTTTAATAGAGTACTGGATAGAATAAAAAAATAAAATCATCGTATTGCGACGGGGAAAAGACCGCCATTGATATCGGCAAAAACAGAAAATAAATGAATAAGACTTATATTTTTTGCCGATAATGTGCTATACTATATTGCAATGGGGGATACTATGATCTATATTTCCGTCGAAGATGCGGCAAAAAATGGAACGTGTCGGAGCGGTCTGTCCGGAATTATTGCGCTATAGGCAAAATTCATGGGACAATTCTTGCCGGAAAGACTTGGAAAATCCCGGAAACAGCGGAAAAGCCAAAACGCAAGAACGCAAAAATAAAAAACGACCTGCTGTCTGTTCTGCGGGAGGAAAAAAGGAAGCAGAGGAAGGGCGGAATCTACCACAAAGTTCAAATCGATTTGACGTACAATTCCAATCATATCGAGGGAAGTCGCCTGACGCATGAACAGACCCGCTATATTTTTGAGACGAATACAATTGGAATGGAAAATAGTGTGGTGAATGTTGATGACATTATAGAAACCACCAACCACTTTCGATGCGTTGATTTTGTTATTGAAAACGCGATGCAGCCGTTATCAGAGACATTCCTCAAACGGCTGCATTTCACATTGAAAAATGGGACAAGTGACTCCAGAAAAGACTGGTTTGCGGTCGGTGAATATAAGCGCGTACCGAACGAAGTTGGCGGGCGTGCCATAGCTGAGCCGGAAGAGGTAGCGTCTCAGATCAAAACCTTGTTGGCTGCGTATAATGGATCCAAAACGCATTCTCTGGAACAAATTGTGGCATTTCACCATGACTTCGAATGTATTCACCCGTTTCAAGACGGGAATGGGCGTGTAGGGCGGCTGATCCTTTTTAAAGAGTGCCTGAAAAACAATATTGTACCGTTTATTATAGAAGATGATTCAAAACTGTACTATTACCGCGGCCTGCACGAATGGAATCAAGAACATGGGTATCTGATTGATACCTGCCTTGCAGCACAAGATCGGTTCAAAGCGTATTTGGACTATTTCAGGATTCCATATTCCGAGTGAGTTCTTCCCGCAGCTCCCGCTTATACTTGTAATACGTATTCCGTGCGATGCCAATCAGCTTGATGCAGTCGGCATCAGTGAGAGTTCCATCGAAATCACGGCTGTATTTTTTGATCTGTTCCTTACAGGGGGCAGATTTTTTTATGGTAAGCTTTCGGCCCGGCGTCTGGCCGATCTGCTTGCCGTTCAGGCGCGCCGTCAGGATGCCCTCGCGGGTGCGCTGGTGCAGGTCGTCCACCTCTTTCTGCGCCTGGGCAAAGGCAAGGCGGATCTGCTCCTTGGCAAGGTCGGCGGTGTAGCGGTTTAATGCGTCCATGATACCGGAAACAAAACGGTCTGTTGCGGCGCTGCCGGTCTCCGGCGAGGAGCTGATCTGCCGCTGCAGAGCCTGTTTGTAGGTGTCTGTGTTGATGTGCGGCTCCTTCAAAAAGCAGAGCGTCACACCGCGGTTGTACAGTGTTTCATAGAGTGCACAGCCTTCCTCGGCGCTGCGGCTCATGCGGGAAACACTGTCAAACACGATGGTATCCCCGGGCTGTACAACGTGCAGCAGCTTGTCCAGCTCCTGCCGTCCGCGGCAGGCTGTGCCGGTGTAGACCTCGCGGACGATGTGCGCCGCGGGGTAGGCAGCGGCAATGTTGCGCACCTGGCGCTCGATATTCTGCTGTGGTGTGGAAATGCGGCAGTAGCCGTACACGGGCATGGTGGTATCACTCCTGACGTTCCTTTGATTTGATATAACATTATACAGCGGAACACAGAGCTTTGTCAATGAGTTTTGATACTTTACGAGGTGACCTTACTTTTGGTACAGCCTGCGCAAAAAAACAGGCAAAATACAGTCGAAATAAATATGATATTATGTCATGATGACATAATATCTCTGAAATCATGGAGCTTTAAATGGGGTTCCATGCTGTGATTGTATCTGTCATTAGGTATAGAAAAAAGCAGACCCGGCAAGGTCTGCTTTTTTGTAAATAAAGATGCTGATGTTATTGAGCCGGAACGTAGCTGAGTCTTTCTGTCAGAGAAAGGCGGTGCACACCGTTGCTGTTGGGGTTCAGATCGGTGATGGCATCCAGCGCGGTGCAGATCTCCTCCAGCGTGGCGCGTACATCGCGCACCGTCAAAGGCAACAGGCCGACGGTATCGCTGGCGTGGTTGATCTGGTTGCGGTACTGCTGTACCTTCTGGTAGCCGAGGATCGTCTCGATCAGCCTGCCACGCTGTGACTCATCCAACAGCAGCAGCCCCTCCTGAACGGAGCGGTCCAGATACCGGTTCAGCTCGTCGTCAGTGGCAATGCGGAAGAACGTGGTGTCGTCGGCGTTGGAGGCCGTGCGGTCCAGCCGCAGGTCCGAATCAAAAATCAGGCCCGGCTTGTTGTTCTTCTTGATCTCCGCTGCCATCAAGGCGGTGCGGCAGAAGTGGAAGTGGAACAGCGGATACGACCAGTTTTTGCCCTTGTTCTGCAGCTGGGACGCCAGGAAGTCAACGCCCTTCTGGGTGGGCTGCACAAAGATGTGGCTGCACACAAAGGCGGGCGTCTGCTCGCTCAGCAGGGTGAACGCCTGCTGGAACATATCGTGGTTCAGGCACCAGCGCACCAGCGTGGGCAGGGCGCGGGCCTTCTTTTTGTCCAGGTTGCGGAACTCCTTTTTAAAGCCCTCGTTCAGCAGGTCGTAAAGCAGGGTGTCCAGCTTATTGCGGGTGACGTTGGTGTCCTTTAGCACGTCGGTCAGGGCGGCTTTCAGGGCCGAGATGTCATCCAGCAGGCGGGCCGCATTGCAGAGCAGCAGATCCTCCGAGAATTTCTCGATGCTGTTCAGCAGGGTAGCCGTCTTGGGGGAGCTGACGGCGGAAACGCGCAGGTAGCCGGACAGCCGCCCCGTGCGGCCCGTGGCAAAGAACTCATCCGTGGCGGAGATCAGGTCAAACAGGTCGTACAGCTTGTCACTGTCGCGGACAAGTAAGGGTTTGCCTTCCACCAACTCGGTATACAGCACATGGGCTTTGACGTCGCGGATATCGCGCAGGTAGCGCGCCACGGCAACAAACAGCATGGCGGTGTCGCGCATACCGCCGGACAGGTCGATGTACAGCGTATCGCCGGGCTGAACCTTCTGCACAATATCCTGGATGGCCTTGGCCTGGGCGCCCTCGTTCATGCTGTCGGGCACGGGGATGGAGACAAAGCTGTCCGCCGGGATCCCGGCTGCGGGCAGGACCTGCTGCCGGAAGTAGTCCAGGGTCGTGACAGACGCGCCGCCGTCCGGCGCGGGCACGCTGGCGGCATTGCGGACGCTGGCGCTGCAGAGGGCCAGGACCGTATCGGGGCGGCGCTCCTTCTGCTTTTGCAGCTCATACAGGACTGTCTCGTTGGTTTGCGCGCGGCTGTAGGCACCGTTTTTGATGTCTGGCTTATAGGCACTCATAAAGAACAAAAGGATATTGCTCATGATCTTCTCCTGACGATAAAAGGGTAGAATAACGAAAAAAGCACGCCCGCCGGGCCGGTTTCAGCCGCCGAAGGGCGTGCTTTTTCTATAGGGCGGAGGAAAGGGAAAGTTAAAGGAGGGTGGGAAAATTCCCGCAATGGGGCGGGTAAGATACATCATGAAAGAATAGAAGCAAATAGCTTCTAAAAATGTTTCAATTCCCACAAGGCGGGTAAGATATACGGCAACCTTTTCCAAGCGTTGTAGGGGCGAGCATTACTCGCCCGATGGGTTGCCCGTCAGGTTGTGTTTTACGGTAGGTCGCGGGCGGTCAATGACCGCCCCTACAAACTGCCGTAAGGTTTTGCGGTTGCGCACGGCCTTGCAAGGCAACCGCAGCGACATTCCCGCAGGGCGGGTAAGATACATCCTGGCTTTAAATATTTAAGTGTCTAAATGAAATGGTTTCAATTCCCGCAACGCTGGTAAGATACATCATGGCATACAATAATAAATGTACGATAGATATCATGTTTCAATTCCCGCAACGCGGGTAAGATACATCTTCCAAAAATAAAAAGCAAACAAATATTCAAAATCGGTTTCAATTCCCGCGGCGCGGGTAAGATACATCCTTTTTGCTCGCGAAATCCTCGAAACGTGCCTGTTTCAATTCCCGCAACGCGGGTAAGATACATCGCCTTAGCCCTTGCTAAAAATTGGCCCATCCGGCAGTTTCAATTCCCGCAACGCGGGTAAGATACATCGGATGCTTGGACGACATTTGGAAATGGGAGTGCGAATAGTTTCAATTCCCGCAACGCGGGTAAGATACATCTGCAAAAATCACGAAAAACCACAGGGCATACGGTGCCGTGCCTGTGCGTTCCGCCTGTTTTGCTTTTTCCATTATAGCATACGCGTCGTTTTTTGTCTATCTTCTGCACAAAACACACGGTTTTCCCTGCGCCGACCCCCGTATTCTGCGGGCTGAAATTTGCACAAAAACCGCGGGTCGGCGCAGACTGTGCAAAAAATTTCAAAAAATTTCAAAAAATTTTCGGTTTTCCTTTAACTTTTCCCGCGCCGTTCCCTATAGAGTAAATAGAACGCAAACCCACAGCAAAGGAGATGCCGCCGTGTTCCTGAACTTTACCAACCACCCCGCCGATACCTGGTCGGCCGACCAGCGCCGTGCGGCGCAGCAGTACGGGCCTATTGCGGACATGCCGTTTCCCGATGTGCCGCCCGCCCTTTCCGCTGCCGAAACCGCTGCCGTGGCCGATGTATGGGCGGCGCGCATCCTGGACCTGCACCCGGCCTGCGTGCTTTGCCAGGGCGAAATGACCCTGACCTTCCGCGTGGTACGGCTGCTGCAGGCGCAGGGCGTTGCCGTGGTGGCCGCCTGCAGCGAGCGCCGCACCCTGTGCCTTACCGATGCCGACGGCTGCACCCGCCGCACGTCGGAATTCCGCTTTGTCCGTTTCCGCGCGTACCCTTGAACCGCTTTGACTGCCGTAAGGAGGTGACAAACCATGCAAGACCTTTGGGACATCTTCACCGATCTGTGCCAGCAGATCCACGACGGCTATGCCGCCGAACAGGAGGATGAGGAATAACCTTTCCCCCTCTCCCCTATCCCCCGTCCGTTCACCCGACCCAACCTTTAAGGAGGCGTACTTATGTCTTTCTTCTCTGAACTCTCCCCCCTGGGGAAGATCCTCTGCGGCGCGGCGATGGTCGCCGCTGCCCCCGTGGCTGCTGCGGCAGCTATCCCCGTCTGTGCCGCCATCGGCACCGTGGGCGTAGGCCTGGGCGCCGGCACGGCTGCCGTGGTCACCGCGGGCGTGTCCGCCGTAGGCGCGGTGGAAACCGCTGCCGTGACCGTCGGCACCGCCCTGGGCGGCGTCGGCGTGGCCGAGGCCGTGAAGGACGTCCGCGAGTGACGCCCCTTGGCCGGCCAGCCTGCCTCCCTCTGCAAAGGGAGGCTTTTTTAATAGAACGGTCACTTTTTTGTATATATACTGGAAAAGTGACAAAACAGTTGGTATAATGTTCGTAAAAACACAGGAAAAGGAGGAAGAATCTGTGATACTTGCACAATATACGATTCGTTCCAAGCAGGAATACATCTTCCGTTCCAACCGGCTGCTGGACATTGTGGGCGGCACCGAGATGATCCGCGATGCGTTCGACTGGGTGTTTGCCGCAGCAGAGCAGGAGGGCGTCACATGCCAGCCTGCGGATGTGCCGTTCAAGCTGCAGGCGGTGCAGGATGCCTTTGCTGCCGGGACGCTTGGCATGGCGGAGTTGTTCCGGGGCGGCGGCAACCTGACGGTGCTTTACCGTGACCGGGACACCTATCTGCGCGTCAACCGCCGGTTCAGCCGCCTTGTGCTGGAAAACGCCCCCGGCATGGTCCCCATGGCCGCCTGCTGTGAGGCGAACGGCCAGAACTACAGCGCCGACTACAGCGCCCTGATGGCCGCGGTGGACGCCGAGAAAAACCGGATGCTGCCGGGCCGCGCCGACTACGCCGCGCCCTTTGCCCTGCGGGACCGCACAACGAACCAGCCCATCGTCTGCCGCGTGCCCTTTGCGGGCGGCCAGCGGGAGCTGACCGCCGAGAGCCGCAAAAAGTGGGAGAAGGGCCAACGCTCCGACAAGCGGAACGACGGAAACCGCCTGCTGGATGAGATGACCACCGAATGGCAGGAGGAAAGCCTGCTGGCGGTCATCCACGCGGACGGCAACAACATGGGCGTGAAGATTCAGCAAAAGCTGAACGGCAGCATCGACTATGATTTCTGCGTCAGCACGATGCGCGCCTTCACCGCCGAGATCGCCGACGCCTTCACCCGCACAGGTGAGACCTCGCTGCGGGATACGATGGCGTACCTACAGAAAGAATACCACGGTCTGCGGGAGACGGCATACCATTACCGCATTGTGGTGGCCGACGGCGATGACTTTACCTTTATCTGCAATGCCCGCTTTGCGTTGGAGTACACGTGCAACTATCTTAAAGCCGTGCATCAGAAGAAGGACTACAGCTCCTGCGCGGGTATCTGTATCTTCCACAGCGGTTACCCGGTGGCCCGCGCCTACACACTGGCGGAGCAGGCCTGCGACAATGCCAAAAAGCCGGTGCACGAGACACATGCCGAGGAGTGCTGGCTGGACTTCCATTACCTGCACAGCGGCATTGACGGCAATCTGGACAACATCCGCAGCTGGCAGAAAACCGACGCCCTGATGGCCCGCCCCTGGCTGGTGGGGGATGGCAATACGGTGTTCACGCTGGAAAAGGCGAAGGCACTGATAAAGTACATTCAGGACCACAAGGACCAGGGTACGAACCGCAGCAATCTGAAAAAAATCGCCGCCGCGCTGGAAGAAAGCCGTGGTGCTGCCAAAATGGAACTTGCGCGGGTGCTATACCGCAACCCGGACTTTGCCGGTGCGCTGCGTACATTCAGCCCCAACGAGGATGACCAGCTGAAAGCGCTGTATGACATTACAGAAATTTACGATCTCTGGATCGCCGGAAGGGGGAAATGACCGATGGATGTGATCCGAATCACGCTGCACTCCGACCTGTGCGCCGGAAATGGGGAAAGCCGCGGCAACGCGGTGGATACCGACATTGTGCTGACCGCCGCCGGTCTGCCGCGCATCCCCGCACGGCGGCTTAAGGGCTGCCTGCGCGCTGCTGCCGGGGAGCTGGCCGCCCTTGGCGATGAAGCCGCCGCGTACACGGCGGAGCTGTTCGGCGATAAAGTGGGCCGTCAAGGCTGCCTGTGGGTGGGGGATGCCGCCCTGCCGCAGGAGGCTGCGTTTACTGCCTGGTTGAAGCAGAATCCTGCGTGGGCTGACCACAGCCGCGTGGAACAGCTGTATACAGACGTCCGCGGCCAGACACGCCTGAAGGATGGTGTAGCCGATGACGGAAGTCTGCGGTTTACCCGCGTTTTAGGCCAGTATGACCCGCTGGACAAAACCAAAGCGCTTGTGTTTGAAGCGCCGGTGCGGCTGGAAAATGCCTCGCCCGAGGCCGTGCGCCTGCTGGAGCACTGCTGCGCCGCGACCCGTCACATGGGCACCCACCGCAACCGCAGCCTGGGCAATGTGCGGCTTGCGTACATCCCCGGTGCGGACAGGCCCGCCGCACCGCAGGCCCCGGACCTGCCCGCTGCGGACACGGTTACGCTGACCTATCACGTCCGGCTGAAAACACCGCTGACGCTGCCCGGTTGCGGCGAGCAGCTGACTGCCATCCCGGCGCCTGCCGGGGCGTATCTGCGGCAGGGAACGGCGGCGGATGCCGCTTTCCGCCAGCTGTTTTTGGATGGCACGGCCCGCTGGAGCCCGCTGACGCCGGTGATCGGCGGGAAAGTTTCCTACCCGGCTCCGCTGGCGCTGGTCTACCTGAAAAACGATGGTGTATATGCTAACCGTTGCGCTGAGACCCCGACCGGCAAGCAAAAGACCTTGTCTGGCGTCTACACTGCGCCTGGCAAAAACGGTTTGCTGGCGGCATCCGTCCCGACGACGACGACCTACCACCACAAGCACCGCGACGCGAACTCCGAGCCGACGCTCTACATGCAGCAGGCCATACAGGCCGGGTTGGTCTACGGCGGCACGGTGACGCTTCCGACGGCGCTGGCCGGGCGGGCCGCTGCGCTGCTGAGCACCGCCCCGCTGCGGTTTGGCCGCAGCAAAACTGCCCAGTACGCCGTGTGTGAGCTGCTGGGCCGCATCACCGCCGCGCCCGTGCAGGAGGCGCAGGTAACGGTCCGCAAAGGCGAGCCATTCTTCGTCCTGCTGGAAACGGACCTGATCCTCGACACCGACGCCCCCACGCCGGAGGCGGCAGCCGCTGCGCTGCTGGGCAGCCTTGGTGTGGCCGCCCACCGCACCGGCAAAGATTACTTACTGTATCACACGATTGGCGGCTATAACGCGATGTGGCAGATGCCCAAGCCGCGCCGCACCGCGGTCTGCGGCGGCAGCGTCTACCGCTTTACCGCCGACGAGGACGCCGCGCTGCCGTCGCACTTTACCCCTGCCGCTGCCGAGCTGGTGCAGGAGGGCTTCGGCTGCTGCCGCGTGCTGAATCAATCGGAGATGGCTGCGCTGACCGTGGAGCGCAAGGCGGCTGTAGATACCTTTGACCCCGCGGCGGACGGCGACTGCGAGCCGCTGCGCCGGGCGCTGATATTCCAGCAGGCCAAAGAAATTATGCAGGCGACGGCGTGGGATCTGGCCAACAGCGGGACCTGCCGCCTGGACACCGGCGCGCTGGGCCGCCTGCGCCTGATGCTGGCCGAAGCCGACAGTTTGCAGGACCTGCGCAACCGAGTCAAGAGCATCAAGACCAAGAACAAACGGGAAGGCGCCGACACACTGCTGAAAAGCCTGTACGGCACGGACACCACGCCCGCACTGCCTGCCATGCTGGCGGCAGACCCGGAATTTGCGGGCGAGATGGCGCAGTCCTTCCCGCAGCTGCAGCAAAGCATTGCAGACTGCTGGAAACTGCCGCTGGAAAGCACAATCCACCTGCTGTACTACCGCCGCGAGAAGGAGGAAACGGAAAATGCGTGAGAAGCTCAAGCTATATTATTGCTGCCGGTTCACCCAGCTTTCGCCCCTGCGCCTTTCCGGCGGCAAGAATGACCGCACCGACAACGACCTGATGCTGGACAGCCGCGGTCTGCCCATGATCCCGGGCAGCGCGCTGGCCGGTGTGCTGCGCGGCAGACTGACCCGTGAGGAAGCCAATTTGCTGTTCGGAAGGGACACCGTGGGCGATGCCATGACTGAGAGCGCCGTGCTGGTGGGGGATGTCGCCCTGCCCGCCGACGCGAAGGTGCGGTTCACCCACCGCGACGGCGTCGGTCTGGACGAGCACAAGGTCGCCGTCCCCAAGGCAAAATATGACTTTGAGACGGCGGAGTGCAGCGCGCCTTACACCGCTGTAATCGAGTGGAGCGGCTGGTCGGATGATCCCGCGCTGCCGCTACTGGACGACCTGCTGGCCGGGGCCGCTGCCGATGGACTTGCCTTCGGCGGGCGCACGACCCGCGGGTATGGCCGCATGGCGGCGGAGATTCATAAAAAGGTGTTTCACTTCCCGGCTGATCTGGACGCCTGGCTGGCCTTTGACCCCGACACCGCGGACGCTTTTGCCGACGCGGACGCCGTAGACGGGCGCGAGACAGTCCCGCAGGAAAATGTCTTGTGCGCTGAACTGCGTATGACAGGCAGCTTCATCGTGCGGCGGTACACTTCCGATGTGGCTGTTGATGAGGACAAAAGCGGGCCGGATTACTGCGCACTGGAAAATGGCAATGGCCGCCCGGTGCTGCCTGGCACTGGCTGGGCAGGCGCGTTCCGCCACCACATGCGGGCCATGCTGGATGAGATGGGCGGCACTGCGCAGCAGAAAGCTGACGTGAACGCGCTGTTCGGCTATTCCGATGACGGTGTACTTAAAAAGCGCTCAGCTCTGGCTTTTGATGAAACCGAAATTTCCGGCGGGCAGGCGTACACCCTAACCCGCAACGCGTTGGACCGCTTTACCGCGGGCACGGCCAGCAAGGCGCTGTATACATCCTGCGTGCAGCAAGGCGGGCAGGGAACGCTGACGATCCGGCTGCGCAGGGGCGCACTGGATGTATTCCAGCGGCAGCTGCTCGGCGCAGCACTGCTGGACCTTGACCGCGGCTATCTGACAGTCGGCGGTGAGAACAGCGTGGGCCGCGGGCGTGCCACAATCACAGCCCTGACGCTGAACGGATACCCGTTGCAAAAAGAAGATCTGCTCCACGCTTTGACGGAGGTGGAAAAATGAGCGATAACAAACCATGGGTGAAGGATAGCGGCCATGCGACGGAATCCGAGCTGGCAGCGCTGGTACAAAAATACCCTATAGATGGCTGCTGGGCGGCGTTTTATACGGACCGCTTTGCGGCGGGCCGCACTGCCGACGGTGTCCCATTGTCCACGCCGGAAAACCTGCTGGAACTGCGCGTGTTCGGCGAGGCGGGCGAACTCTGGCTCTGCCGCAGCCGCGTGGGGCAGGCGTTCCGCTGGCGGTTGGCTGTGGACGCGGGCGACTATCTGACCGAAACCCAACTGCTGGACATTGCCGAGCAGGATGGCGACAGCATAACGTCCACCGGCGGCGGGCATTATACCCTGCCTGCGGACAAGGACGACGCGCTGCTTCTGCACGAATATCTTGACTACGACCCCGAAAACGGGATGGCCTTTGTGGCCGACACCCGTTGGATGGGCTTTGCAAAGGGGGAACAATAAATGGCAAACGTCGTAAACCCCTACAGCTTTGTGCCGCTGGGCACCGCGCCCGTCCGCACCTCGCTGGACGCCTGCTATACCGGCCCGCTGCTGACCGGGCGGCTGGACTACACCCTGACCACCGACACGCCGCTGCTCATCCCCGACACAGCCAAGACCGTGCAGGACGAGCAGGTCGAGGACCATAAGCGATACCCGTTTTTCCGCCTGCCGGACGGCACCCCGACCATCCCGGGCAGTGAGCTGCGCGGCGCGATGCGCGGCGTGTACGAGGCTGTGACCAACAGCTGCCTGTCCGTGCTGCTGGACAGCACGGAGGAACCGTTCAGCCAGCGTCTGCCCTCGACGAACGGCTTCAAGGACCACGGCCTGCTGGGCATCGACCCGGAGACGGGAGAGTGGGTGCTGTATGCGGCGGATGTGGTGGACTACCTCAAACTGTCCGAGGGCCGCGACGGCTCCCTCATGCGCAACGGCTGGCTGAACTGGTACGGTCATGAATACCACAGCGGCCAGCACACCCGGCTGCGCCCGGACGGGCCCTCCGGCTGGCTGCAATTCAACCGGCCCATCACGCTGTACAAAAAAAACTACCATGTGCGGCTGCTGGCACCCAAGGCGGGCCGCCCGGTCATCTTCCGCTGGCAGGACGACACACCCTGCCGCGCTTTGAGCAATATCCTGAAAAAGTCCGCCGACAACGACCCCCGGAGCGCTGCGCACGGCGACCTGCTGGCGGCGCTGGAAAGGGTACATAACGGCGACCCCGCGCAGGGTGGGCTTGTGCCGGTCTGGTATCTGCTGGCCGACGACAACGGCACGCCGCGCTGCTACCTGAGCGGTGCGTCCATTGGCCGCGTCATGCAGGGCCGCAGCTGGGCCGAGATCATGGGCAATTACGCCCCCTGTGCGGACACCGACGCCCTGTGCCCCGGCTGTGCTCTGTTTGGCACGGTCAAGGGCAAGGGTACGTCCGGGCGCGTGCGGTTTACCGACGCCGAGACGTCGCAGTACGAGAGCCTTGGCAATAAAACGCTGCCGATTTTGAGCGGCCCCAAGCCGAGTGCGTATGAATTTTATCTTGAAAAGCCGAAATCAACCTATGAAACGAGCATTGGGTTCTGGAATTACGATTTCTGCTCTCTGGAAGAAACCAAATACTCTCCGGACGGAACCAAACAAACGATAAAAAAATTCCGCGTGTACACCCCACAGCCGCGCGGCAGAAAGTTCTACTGGCACAGCGCGCCCCGCACGGAGAACGAGCGTTCCAACCAGAACGCCACGCTTGAGGCCATGAAGGGCACATTCAAGGGCAGCGTCTACTTTGACCGCATCACCCGCGCACAGCTGGAGGAACTGGCCTTTGTGCTGACGCTTGGCGAGAACACGCCCGCCAGCCCCCGCCTGCACAAAATCGGCCACGGCAAGCCGGTGGGCTACGGCAGCTGCAAAATCACCCTGACCGGCGGCGAGCTGCGCACCCTAGCGCAGCAGGACGGCACGCTCTGCTACACCACCGAGCCGCTCCCCTTAGATTCCCTGTTGGCCGCCCATGGGCGCATCGACACAGACAGCACGTCCGTAAAGAGCCTTTTGAAAATTGCGGACAAGCGCAGCACCCAGAGCAAGACCGTAGAATATCCGAGTGCCAAAGACAAAAACGGCAACGACAAGATTTTCAACTGGTTCTCCCAGAACCGCAAGCACGCAAAGAGCCTTGTTACGCTGCCGCACCCGCTGGACAACAACATTACGCTGGAGCCGAAGCGCGGCCCTGACCCCGCACCACGGCGGGAGGGCTTTGCCGCACCGCCGCGCCGGGAGAGTTACACCTCCACGCCCCAGCACGAGGACGCGCCCTTGTGCGTCGGCAGGGTGTACACCGGCAGAGTGACGGGCATCAAGCCTTACGGCGCGTTTGTCGATTTGGGAAGCCGCCGCAGCGGACTGGTACACATCCGTGAAATCGCAAACCACTTTGTCCAATCCGTTGACGACGAGCTGCAAATCGGCCAGACCGTGCGCGTCAGAGTGCTGGACATCAAACAGGAGGGCGGAAAAGAGAAGATTTCGCTTTCCATCAAACAGGCATAAAACCGAATAAAGAAAAAATACCCCTGCCGGGAGAACATGAACAGCACCCCACTTGTTAGATAGTATATCATACTGTCTAACAAATGGGGTGCTGTTCACATCCCGGCAGGGGTATTTTTGTTGGATTCCCGCAGGTAAGGAGCGGGTAAGATACATCGAGGACTGGCCATTACCGCCTTAACCATCAAACAGGAAGGTTTCAATTCCCGAGGCGCGGGTAAGATACATTCTATCAATGTTTACTGTGGTTTCGTTTCCAACCGGTTTCAATTCCCTCAACACAGGTAAGATACATCCCGCCAAACACAGTCGCCGCGCATCGTGCCCTTGTGCAAGCGCCGCCTTTGTTTTTTACAGTATAGCACACATACCCATGCTTGTCTATATTCTGCCCCAAAGACGGCGGCCTTCCCTACAAAAGCAGCCGGAACATGCCAAAGCCCTGGCTGTTGCGGTCCCCCAAGCCGGTCTGGTACAAAAGGCAGAGCGTCTCCGGGTTTCCGTCCAGCAGAAAATCCCCGTCCCAGCCGGTCAGGTAGATGCCCTTGAACTGCGTCACCCGCTTGCGCGGCAGGCGGGTCCCCATCGGGCACAGCGTGACGGACGGGTCCGCCGTGCTGCGGCAGGCGGCCAGCTTGTGGGCCGTGTTGGCAATCAGCTGGGCGGCAAAGGCGTCATCGTCGGGGCGGAGAAAAAGCGTCTTGCCACCGGGCAGGGATTTGTGCAGCGTCAACGGGCTGACCATCCGCACCGGCAGCGGCGCGGCAAACCAATAGTGATCCTCGCTGTGCAGGTCCCGCAGGGGCAGCACGCACCGACCCAGCCGCAGCGCGCCGGCCCCTGTCAGGCTTTTGCCAAGGGCATACAGCAGGTCCTCCACCGGGCTGCGCACCTCCAACTGCACAAGGCCCGTAAAGGTGATTTCATTGCTCTGCACGCGGTAGCGCCCCTCCAGCGGACCAAAAGTGAACAGGCGGAAGGTCTGCCCGTCCCCGGCAAAGCCCTCGTCGTGCAGCTGGGGATAGCTGCCGCGCCAGGCGGCGTACAGTGCCCCCTGCGTCAGCTGCTGGTAAGCGATGGGCAGGCAGCACCCCGCCCCGGCATCCAAAGTAAGAATCAGGCTGTTCATAGCGGTTCCTTCCGTAAAAATAAAAAAAGACAACCCACAGGCAAATGCCCTGTGGGTTGTCTTTGTGTTGTTTCGATTCCCGCAGGGGCGGGTAAGATACATCCGGTAATTCCGTCGCCCCGGCTTGCATTCTCAATCCGTTTCAATTCCCGCAGTGCGGGTAAGATACATCGGCAAAAACAGCGAAGAATAAGGCTTCCGGATCTGGTACACCTGTGCAAAATGCTTTTCTTGTCTTTTATAGTATAGCACAGATGCCTGTACTTGTCTACATTCTGCCCAAAACACCGTTAATTTTGCTTTGATTTTTCGCTGTTGGTCGGTGCGAAGCCCTCTTTTTTTCACTGATTTTAGGCCGAAATTTTAGGGGCTCGCACCAGATCCGCGTCCGTGCCGGCATAAAATACAAAAACTTACGGATTTTCTTTAACTCTTCCAACTGCAGGCCCTATTGGTATGGTGTAAGCAAAACAACCTACCTGCAAAGGAGATACTGATATGTTCACTTTCCGTAATGTCCGAATCCTCTTTGCGGCCGCTCTGCTGGCCGCCATCTTCTGCCTGGCTGGCTGCAGCACAGCCGCCCAGGCCGTTCCCCAGCCCGCCGAGACCTCCCGCAGTGCGGAGGCCACGCCGGAAACGGCGATCCCGGCGCCCACCTCCACCCCCGCGCCGACGGCTACCCCGGAGCCGACGCCCGCGTCCATCGTCCCCACCAGCGTGACGCTGGACCAGGAGGGCGGCATCCTGAACCGCGGGATGACCTGGACCCTGCGCGCCACCGTCCTGCCGGAGGACGCCGCGGACAAGACCGTCCGCTGGACCTCCTCCGACGAGAGCGTCGCCACCATTGATGACGCGGGCGTCATCACGGCGCTCCACCCCGGCCAGACCACCATCACGGCGGCCTGCGAGGCTGGCGGCGTCTCCACCACCTACACCCTCCTTGTGCAGGAGGTCACCACCTGCAGCTACTGCGGCGGCGCAGGCCACACGGCCAGCGCCTGCCCCAGCAAGGCCGCCGCTGAGCAGACCCAGGCAGCTGCTGTGGCCCAGCAGGCGGCGGAACCGGCGGCCCCTGCCGAGGCTGCACCCCAGCAACCCGAAGCGGCTCAGCCTGCCGAGCAGGCTGCCGCTGACCCCGGCTACGCGGTGGACTGGGCAGGCCGCCGCATCTACTCCCAGGGCGACGCCGATATCCCCGAGGGCGGCGTCGTCCAGCGCCCCGATGGCTCCCGGTACATCAAGGGACCCCTGAACGTCATCTTCGGGTATGATTCCTGCCCGGAGGACACCGACCTCAGCCAACCCGGCAATACGCCGTTTACCGGGGACTGCGTTTTCTGCGGCGACTACGGGCATGATGTCTACCACTGCCCGATCCTCGCGGCCGAGCAGGACCCCGATGCCTTCTGCGGGGACTGAAAAGTCCCCCTAAAAAATCACCACCATCCTCGGCATTCCCTGCACGGTAATCGGCTTCCTCCTGGATGCCGTCGCGTCCGCGTTCTTCTTCGCGGCGACCCTGACCATTACCTTCCCCCATCACGCGGAAGATCCTGCAAAAGGCGTACAACAGCGCCGACGGGACCCCTGACCGCAGCGAGAAGCGGATGCTGCAGGAGCATCCGCTGACCTCCAAGATCCTCCGAGTGCATACGGCACTCTTTTCCGTGGCCGGCGCCTGCATCATGGTGCTCGTCTGGCCCCAGAAACCCCTGGGGCAGACCGCTTTCTGCCGTGTCGTCAACGCGGTAGGCACCATCGCGATCTTTGCGCTCATCGCGGTCGGCTTTATCCTGATCGCCATGGCCTTTGCAGCCCGCAAAAAGGCCTAGCGGAACGCGGGCGACCTCTGAAACATGCCGGGCAATGCCCGGCATGTTTTTTCGTTGAATCCCCTGCCTGAATTTGCTATACTATACACAGGAAATGCCGCCCGCCGCGGCAGGAAAGGAACCTACCTCCGATGAAACGTATCTATATTACAGCGATCCCGCTGGACAGCAACTTTGCCATCACCCCCTATGCAGCCGAGCCGGTCAACTACACCCAGACCACCACACAGCCCACCTGCTACCCCATTACCCCGATCCTGGCCGATACGGCCCACGATGGGGATGAGATCAAGGTCATCGCTGTGCGCCAGGTCAACAGCCCTCACAGTGAGAACCTGGAGGTTTTCCGCCGTGAGCTGGACAGCCTGGGCAGGCCCTACACCCTCATAGACCTGACCACGCCGGAAAACCAACAGCGCGACGGCCTGCTGGCTTTGTTTGAGGCGCTGACCGACGCGATGGAGAGCGACGCCTGCTATTACGCCGACGCGACGTTCGGCACCAAGACGTATCCTCTGGTGCTGTCCTCGGCCCTGCATTATGCCGAGAAGATTCTGGACGACACCGAGGTCTGCGGCATCTACTACCGCGAGCTGACGCGGGAAAGCGGCCAGGTCAAGAACGCGCGCCAGTATGACATCAGCACACTGTTCACGCTGGACGGCATCGTTGATATGGCTGCCGATGCAGAGCTGACCGACAAGAAGGCCTTTATCAAGCTGATGCTCCACCCCGACCGGGAGGTGTAAGCCATGGCGGATTACGCAAAAGACAGCGAGAAACAGGCCGCTCTGCGCCGCCAGATCGAGAAGCACCCGATCTGGCAGTACCCGCCGGAGGAGCGTCTGCAGCACAACCGAGAGTGGCAGAGCCTGTATCTGCTCGTGTTTGAGTTTAAGGAGTTCCTGCAGAAGCTGGAAAATCGACTGAACAACGCCGAGTATGATACCGGGCTTTTGAAGCAGGACGAAGATGCCATGCTGGATGCGCGCTATACCCGCCGCAGCAAGCTGCGCAACAAGCTGGACACGCTGACCTTTACCGAGGCGATGCGCAAGGCAGTCGCCCGGTACGACGCAAGCTCCGGCAAGGAGTTTATGGCCTATTTTGATACGATCTATGCCAATGCCATGCACGAAGCCATGAACAGGCAGTCCATGCGCGAGCAGGGCGACATCCGCCTGAACCGCGGGGAGGCGCGTCTTTGGAAGCGTCTGTGCGAGCTGTGCGATAAGCAGGGCATTGACCCGTCCGAGCTGTCGGACGCCTTCTATGATCGCGCTGCCGATATTCTGGATGTGGATGCGGACGCCTTGAAATCTATCGGACGCAACGCTACCGCCGCGCGGCGCACGGTCTCCCTGAATGACCCGGGCAACGACAGAGACGACGGCTCGGGCTTTGATATGGCCGACCCGAACCAGGAGAATATGCAGGAGCATCTGGAGCGCACAACCGAGGCGTTGCGCGCTATTGCCATGTTTGCCAGCAAGGATGTAAAGGAATACCCGCGGCTTTTCTTTACCACCGATGTGCTCGGCCCCCTGTGCACCGACAAGCCGGAGCTGCCGCCGGAGCGGTACTGCGCCCTGCTGGAAAAGCAGGAGGAGCTGCTGTGGGAGCAGATCCTTGTAAAAGGCTACATACATTACCTGTTTGAGCCGAACAAACCGGAACGCTTGCGGGCACTGCTGGATATAGCGCCGACCCACCCGCTGCAGGACAGCAGCGTGGCCGCTTACCAGCATGTGACCGCGGCAGCCGTGAGCTACCAGCGCCGCCGGTACGCAAAAATATTGCAGGAAATCTCAAAGCAGCTGCAGAAGTGATCCTGTAGGGGCGAGCACGGCCCGCCCGTGCTGATTTGCCATGCAAGAGGCTTTTCCGATGCAGAAATAAAGCGAGCAGCAAAGCGGTTTTTCGCTTTGCTGCTCGTTTGTTATTCCTCCTCGCCGCAATACAGGATCGCTACACTGACGTCATCCTCTGTGGCCGGGATCATTTTTTCCTTTATAACATGCGCCAAGGCTTCCGTAACGGTCTTTTCATCGTTCTCTGTCAGCCAGTCACACAGGCGCTCCACGGCGGGGGCGGGCTGCTGCTGCTGTCTGTCAAACAGGGTATCGCCGCCGCCGTCGCTTGTCAGCAGCACGGCGTAGGGCTCGTGCAGCTCCCCGCTGCGGATGCGCAGATGCTGCGCGGCGCCCGGTTCGGACAGGAAATACGTTTCGTTGCTGGCATGGCCGTTCTCCGGTGCCGAGAACACTACGGCAGTGTCCTGCCGGATACGGAAGATGTAGCCATCGCCGATATGCCCGCAAAGCCAGCGTCCGTCCGCATGGGCGGCATAAAACAGCAGCGTGCAGTAGCATTCCTCCGGCGGCATGCCCAGCACCTCCAGCGCCGCCTGACCCGCTGCCGCCGCGGCGGCGGCGGCTTCCTCCGGCGGCAGGGCGCAGAGCGTATCAAACGTGATCTGCAGGTAATCGGGAATCCACTCCATCAAACGCTGCGCAGCCCTCTCACTGTGGGCACAGCTGCCAGCGCCGTCGCAGAGCACGACCCCCGCCAGGGCGCCGCGCACAAAGCCGGCTGTGCGGTCCTGGCAGGGTGTCCCTGTCAAGGTATGGTGACGCCCACAGGCGTAGGCGGCTGAAACTTTAGCGTTGATAGGATCATCTCCCTGTAAGCAAGCCCCCTGCGCGGGGCAGTTTACTTCATTATACACTAAAATGCGGATGCTGCACAACTTTTTTAAGTGTCCAGGGCATCCACCCGCCGCCCCTTGCGGCGGTAGTCGGTCTTTTTGCGCATGATGCGCGGGCAGAGCTTGACGCCCTGCCACAGCGCGCGGTTGGCACGCACGGCGGCGCGCTGCGCCTTTTTGGACTGCTTGTCCAAAGGAACAAATGTATTTTTCAAAACCAACCCTCCTCGTCCTTGTGGGCGTTGTGCCGGGCCTCGGCGTCCTTCCACGCCCCGTAGAGCTCCGCCGCCTCGGCGGAGATATTGTCGATCTCGGCGAGATCCTCCAACCGCAGCCAGATCTCGCTGCCATAGGGGAATATGTCGGAATCCAGAAGATCCCCTGCTTTTGTGACGACCTTGGCGGTGTACTGTTCCAGGGTCATGTCTTGGTAGAGGTAGAAAAACCTCTCTCTGTCTTTGAGGGGGAAAAGGAGCTGCATGAGCGTCTTGCGCTCCTCAGAGGGAAATTCTTTTAAGGTGTTCTTTTCCATGCTGTCGGAGATGAGGAGGTCGCGGTAGAGAAGGTCTTGAAATTCCATGGTGGTTTCTCCTTTCAAAAATAGAGGTTTATTTAGGCCCAGGCCAGGTCGCGGAAGGCGGTCTGGCAGTAGTAGGACCAGGGGTTGTAGAGGCTGCGGGCCTCCGCCGTGATGTCGTTCACGGCAAGATCGGCCAGCAGCTCGGCCTCGCGGCTGAACCGCTCCGCACCGATGCGGTTGACCTTGCGGAACAAGGTCTGAAAGTAACTGTCCAGCCCGCTGTCGCCGGGGCCGAAACGAGTGATCAATTCTTCACGAGCTTGCCGCCGGATGCTCCGGATGTAATCATCCAGAGTGAATTCATCTGGGTTTTCATTGAACACGTTGTCGCAGCGTCTCCGGTAGAACTCCTCTGTGTGCTTGAGCGGGAGAAGCCGCTTCATGACGGCCTGGCGCTCCTCAAAAGAATGGGGCGCAGGAGCTTTTTGGGGAAGCTCCTTGTCCAGGTAGGCCTGCATCAGGTCTGCCAGGAAGTCATCCTCGTAGAGAAGCGGCTCACCATCATCTCCCACAGGAAATCCGTACTGCCGTTCTTCCTCGGCACTGCCCTGTGCGCGGTACATGATGGTGAGAGCCAAGACCGTTTTCCAGCCCTGCTCGGGGGTCTGCATACCGAACAGCCATGCGAAGTTGCGCTCCATCGTGGGGAACATATCCTCGGAAGCGGAGAAGTAACGGGATTTATTGTTGATGGTGATCATAGGATTTTCCTCCTTAGTTTTTGTTTGTTTGTCCTTACATCTACCCTATAGGGACGGTGTGCGGGAAAGTTAAAGAGTTCCAAAAAAATTCAGGAAAAATCCCGGACCTCCTTTTCTGCTTTAATCCATCAGGAACGCATCGGGGTTTTCCTGGGCGTCCAGAATGGGGCAGTGGTAAACGTCGTGGCCGAAGTCACCGCAGAACACACAGTCACCGGTCCATGGGGGCATATTGGGGTCCGGTTCCCCTTCCTCGTAGCCGAAGATCACGTTGCGCGGACCTTTGACGTAGAACGTGCCGTCCGGGCGCTGGACAACACCGCCTTCGGGAATGTCGGGCGAACCCTCGGGGTAGATGCGGTCTCCCTTAGCGGTCACAGCATAGCCCGGGTCCGCGGGCTGGGCGGCTTCGGCGGCGGGCTGTTCAGCCGCCTGCGCAGCGGCAGTCTGCTCCGCAGCCTGGGCCGCGGCCTGCTGCTGGGCGGCCACGGTGGCCGCCTGCTGCTCCGCCGTTTTCTTTACGGCGCAGGTATCGGCCGTATGCCCCGTGCCGCCGCAGTAGCTGCACTTGACGACCTCCTGCACAACGAGGTTGTAGGTGGTGGACACGCCGCCCGCCGTGCTGGCCGCCGTGATGGTGGTCTGCCCGGGCGCATGGGTCGTAATGACGCCGCTGTCGTCGATGGTGGCGACGCTCTCATCGGCGGAGGTCCATGTGATGGTCTTATCGGCGGCGTCCTCCGGCAGGACCGTCGCATGCAGCGTCCAGGTCATGCCGTTGTTCAGGATGCCGCCCTCCTGCTCCAGCGTCACGCTGGTGGGCACGACCACAGCAGGCATCGGCTCCGGCGTGGGGGCCGGGGTGGCCATGGCTTCCGGCGCAGCGGTCTCGGGGGTGGCTTCCTCGCTGCGGGAGGTCTCGGCAGACCGGGGAATCTCCTGCACGGCATTGCTGCCGCACCCCGCCAGGCTGAACACAGCTACCAGCGCAGCCGCCGCAGTGAGGATACGAGTTTTATTTACAGTGATCTTTTTCATGTTTTTTCTCCTTTGTGTTTGGGTTTTGTTTTCTTACACAAAGGCTATAGGGTATGCGGCGGGGGAAGTTAAAGGCCAACCAAAACTTTTGGACAAATAAAAAAAGAAAAGCCGCTCGCGGTCAGGCGAGCGGTTGGGTCCAGTTAATATTTTTTGTATTGCTCAATCAACATGTACAGCGCAACGATTTCATCTGCATAGTCTTTGATACCTTGT